>Ga0265295_1000139_pt1 | contig 147638 bp, 159 predicted proteins | sample Munlansysbiofilm_FD_192503 | JGI IMG/M metagenome (GOLD analysis project Ga0265295, IMG submission 192503) | Leachate microbial communities from a municipal landfill in Southern Ontario, Canada - Methane capture system biofilm | ecosystem: Engineered > Solid waste > Landfill > Unclassified ... | reverse complement strand
AAACACTGCTCCTATTATTAGAAACGTATTATTTGGCAAGTTCCCATGTGAGGCATACGACCACAAAAACACTACTACTATAAATAGCAATGCTAGCGACAACTTCGCAAAATCTGGCAGGGTCTTTGCAGTAGCTTTTTCCAAGCTGTTTATTGTTTTAATATCCAAAGTAAACCTTTTGTAATTATTTTGTAATTTAAATAACATATAATTATAGTGGGTTTATTCTTATCAAAGCTTTAAAATAGCTTAATAGTTTTATAGAGAAAAGTTATTTTTTTAATAGATTGTATATAAAATATAGAGTTTTTTAGTTAGTTTGTAAAAAAAGAGAATTAATCTCTTTTTCTACTTCTTTCTGTTCTAGGTTTTGAAGGTTTATCACTTTTAGGAAATTTACTTCTATCAGAAGAAGGTCTGCTATTTCTATCCCCACTCCCACTTCTTGTATCTTTTCTTCTATCTCTATCCCTATCAGAACCTCTTGATGAAAATCTTCCTCCTCTACCTCTAGAGTTTCTTCCAGAACTTTCATCTCCACCTCTTAAAGAGTTTTCAATCAATCTTTTAATATCAGATTCTGATTTTCCAATATTATTATTTCCTTGAACATAAGTTGATGCTGAAATCATAGAAGCAAGTTTAAAAGCAATTGTAGAAATATCAAATTCTTCTTTTAATTCTTCTACTAATTCTAAAGCATAATCTTTAATCTCTTGATCAATAATTTGTTGTTTTAAATCTGCAATTTTTTTAGTTTTTACAGAACTAATATTTGGAACAATTTTAGCTTCTAATTTTGTTCCAATATTTTTTTCAATTTTTTGTAACATTCTAAATTCATGTGGAGTAACAATAGAAATTGCAACACCTTCTTTTCCTGCTCTTCCAGTTCTACCAATTCTATGTACATAAGACTCTGAATCAAATGGTAAATGGTAATTAAATACATGAGTAACATCATTTACATCTAAACCACGAGCAGCTACATCTGTTGCAATTAAAATTTCAAGTTTAGAAGTTTTAAACGCTCTAATTGCTTCTTCTCTTTGTCTTTGCTCCATATCTCCATGAAGACCTTTAGCCATGAATCCTTGAGAAACTAAGAAAGTTGATAATCTATCAACTTCCTTTTTAGTGCGACAGAATATAATTGATTTTTTTGGATTTTTAAAATCATAAAGTCTAATTAATGCATCATCTCTTTCTCTTTCATCAACAACATAGAAAGTTTGAGTAATTTTTGCATTTGTTACATCACTTTTAGTTAAAGTAACAAATTCTGGCTCATTTAAAATTGTTTTTGCAAGATTTTTAATAGCAACTGGCATAGTTGCAGAAAATAGTAAAGTTTGTCTCTCTTTTGGTAAAAAAGTGAAAATTTCTTTTATATCATCTAAAAATCCCATATCAAGCATTTCATCTGCTTCATCTAAAATTACAAAGTCAGGCTTAATATCTATTTTTTCACCTCTTAATAAATCTAGAAATCTTCCAGGAGTTGCTACAATAATACTTGCATTTTCAATAAGTTTAATTTGTCTAGCATATGCTTGACCACCATAAACTGTTGCAGTATTTATTCCTAAGAATTTTCCAAATCTATATAATTCATCAGAAACTTGCATTGCAAGTTCTCTAGTTGGAACGATAACTACTGCTTCAACACCTGATTTACCTTTTAATCTGTTTAAAATTGGAAGTCCAAATGCTGCTGTTTTACCTGTTCCTGTATGTGCTTGTCCAACAATATCTTTTCCATTTAAAATAAATGGCATTGCTTGTTCTTGGATAGGACTTGGTTCTTTAAAACCTGCTTCTTCAATTGCTTTTTGCAATTGTTCTTTAAAATTGAAATCTTTAAAAGTCATTTTTTACCTTAGTATATATTTGTTAAAAAATACACACGGTTATATAAGTTAGATTTAAATCTCCCATAAATGTACAATTAAAACGCAATTTGAGTCTTGCAAGTAAGTCAGTTTAATGAAAATGAATCTTTGAAAATCTATCAAAGTAAAATGGGTATATAAATGTGTATAATTTTGCGGATTATAGCTAGTTTTATATAAATTTAAGCTTTAAGAAAAAGAGCTAAGCTCTAATTCTTATAATTCATCTAGACCTTTATAATTTTCTAGATATTTAGTGTCATAATTATTTGAAATAAAATCTTCATTTTGCATCATTTTTTGATGGAATGGAATAGTTGTTTTAATCCCTTCTACTTCAAACTCATTTAAAGCTCTTTTCATAATATTTATAGCTTTATTTCTATCTCTTCCCCAAACAATTAATTTTCCAATCATTGAATCATAATATGGAGGCACTACATAATTTGTATAGATATGAGAATCAACTCTTACATTTCTTCCCCCTGGAACCATCCATTGTGTTATTTTACCTGGACATGGTAAAAATGTATTTGGATCTTCTGCAGTAATTCTACACTCAATAGCATGACCTCTAAATTTAATTGATTCTTGAGGAGGAACTTTTTCACCTTCAGCAACTTTAATCATAAGTTCAACAATATCAATACCTGAAACCATTTCAGAAACTGGATGCTCAACTTGAAGTCTTGTATTCATTTCCATAAAATAAATATTTTGTTTGTCATCAGCTAAAAATTCAAAAGTTCCTGCACCTTCATATTTTAAATATTTAGTAGCTTTTACCGCAACATCATGAAGTTTTGATCTAGTTTCATCATTTAATAAAATTGCAGGTGATTCTTCGATAACTTTTTGATGTCTTCTTTGTAATGAACAATCTCTTTCCCCAATATGAATAGCATTACCATGAGAATCACCAACAACTTGAACCTCAATGTGTCTTGGATTATTAATAAATCTTTCAAGATACATTGTTCCATCACCAAATGCTGCAAGTGCTTCACTTGATGCTGCCATAAACAGTTGTTCAAATTCTGATTCTTCTTTAATAAGTCTCATTCCTCTTCCACCACCACCAGCAGCAGCTTTTGCCATAATTGGATAACCAATTTCAGCAGCAACTTTTTTACCTTCAGTTACAGAATGAACAGAACCTTTACTTCCTGGAACTACTGGAACTCCAGCTTTAATCATCTCTTCTTTTGCTTTTGATTTATCAGCCATTTTTTCCATTACTTCAACAGATGGACCAATAAATTTAATATTATGTAATCTACATATTTCAACAAAATCTTGATTTTCAGATAAAAATCCATATCCTGGGAAAATAGCATCACAACCTGTCATTTCTGCAGCTGTAATAATTGCTGGTATATTTAAGTATGACTCACTTGATTTTGCACCCCCAATACATACAGCTTCATCTGCATGTTTTAAATATGATGCATTTTTATCACCAGCACTATAAATGGCAACTGATTTTTTTCCCATTTCTCTTATTGTTCTAACAGCTCTTTGAACGATTTCTCCTCTGTTAGCTATTAAAATTTTTTTAATTTCTGCCATATTTAACTCTTATAATTTTTCAACAACAAAAATTGGCATATCATACTCAACAGGAGAACCATCTTTTACTAAAATCTCTAAAATTTTACAATTAAATTCAGCTTCAACTTCATTCATAATTTTCATTGCTTCTAAAATACAAAGTGTTTGACCTTTTTTAATAGTATCACCTACATTTACAAATGCTGGAGATTCAGGAGATGGTGATGAATAAAATGTACCAACCATTGGTGAATTGATAAAATCTCCACTTTTAGTTATAGTTGCAGTATCAGTCGAAACAACATTTGTAGTTGTAACTGGTGCACTAATTGCTGCAACAGGAGCTGCAACTGCAGGGGCTGCTGACACAGTAGTTACAACACCTTCAAAACCTCTTTGCATAGAAATTTCGAATTCACCCTCTTTAACTTTTAATTTGTTAAGTTCGCTTTTATCGAAAACTCTTATTAATTCTTTGATGTCTTTAAAATCCATACTTAGCCTTTTTATTTAGTAAAATTTTTTCTGATAATAGCACAATTTTTCTGATAAATATATTTTTAACTATTTAAATAAGCTTTATTTAAGTTTTAAAATAAAATGTCTTAAAATATCTTTTAGATATAATTAAAAAAATAAATTTTAGGAATATTATGTTAAACGATCAAAGTTTTATAAACATAGCAAGAGAGATTGCACTTGCTTCAAAATGCGTATCAAAACAAGTAGGAGCAGTGATTGTAAAAGATGGAAGAATCCTTTCAACTGGTTACAATGGTACACCTGCTGGTTATATAAATTGCAGTGAACATTGGAATGATGAATATACAAAAGATCATCATGAATGGTCAAAAACTTATGAAATTCATGCAGAAATGAATGCAATAATTTGGGCAGCAAGAAAAGGAATCTCAATTGAAGGTGGAACAATTTATGTAACATTAGAGCCTTGTAGTGAATGTTCAAAAAATTTAATTGCAAGTGGAATAAAAAGAATTGTTTATGAAAAAGCTTATGAACATACAAATTCTGAAATTATTTCAAAATTCATAAAAGATAATGGTGTAATTATCGAACAAATTTCTTTATAGTCTTTTTAATGTCAAAAAAAAATAATACTCTATTTTATAAAAAAGCTATAAAAGAATATGGAGTTAGTGCAGAAGGTGTACATTGGAACTCTAAATATACTCAATATAAAAGGTTTGAAATATTAACAACTTTTATAAAAGATATAAAAAAATCAACTCTTATAGATGCAGGCTGTGGCTTTGGAGAATATTATAATTATTTAATAAAAAATAACAAAGAACCAAAAAGTTATATAGGTATTGATTGTGAAGATATAATGATAAATATAGCATCAAAAAGATTTGAAAATATAATATTTAAAAAACAAAATATTTTAATAGATAATCTAAAAATATCTGATTATTATGTTTGTAGTGGAGCTATGAATATCTTAGATAAAGAAGAAGTATTTTTATTTATAAAAAAATGCTTTGAAGCTTCAAATAAAGCTTATGCTTTTAATTTTTTGAAAAATGATTCCCTTACAACCATCCAAATAAATGAGATTTTATCTTTTTGTAAAACTCTAACTAATAACATAGAAATAAAAGAATATTATTTAGAAAATGATATATCTATATTATTAAAAAAATAAAATATCATATTTATTTCATACTTTAAATATAAAATTACTTTATTAAATATAAGGAGAAAGTATGAAAATTGGTTTATTTATTCCATGTTTTATGAATGAATTGTATCCAGACATTTGTAAAGCTACATACAAACTACTAAAAAATCAGGGATTAAACATAGAATATCCTCTAAGTCAAACTTGCTGCGGACAACCTATGGCAAACTCTGGCTGTTCAAAAGATGTAAAGACTTTAGCTATAAATTTTGTGAAAACATTTAAAGATTATGATTACATTGTAGCACCAAGTGGTTCATGTGTTTCAATGGTAAAAGAGCATTATGCAGAATTTTTTAATGACGATAAAGATTTTAATAAAGTAAAAACTTCAATTTATGAAGTTTGTGAATTTTTACATGATGTAATTAAACTTGAAAATATTAAATTTGACCACTCTTTCCCTTATAAAGTAGGAGTTCACAACTCTTGTCATGGACATAGAGTTTTAAAACTTGCAACTGCAAGTGAACTTAATATTCCTTATAATTCAAAATTAAAAAACCTATTAAATAAAGTAAATGATATTGAATTAGTTACATTAAGAAGAGAAGATGAGTGTTGTGGATTTGGTGGGACATTTAGTGTTGCAGAAGAAGCAATTTCAGTAGCAATGGGAAAAGATAGAATAAAAGACCATTTAGATTCATCTGCATCAATTATTACAGGTGCTGATATGTCATGTTTAATGCATATGGATGGAATTATAAATAGAGATAAAAATCCTATAAAAGTTATGCATATAGTTGAAATTCTTGCAGGAGTTAGACCATGAGTACAAATCACAACCACTCAGATAATGCAGCAAAGTTTGTAGCTAATGATGAAAGAATGCATTGGCATGACCAAGCATTATGGTTTGTAAGAGAAAAAAGAGACAAAGCTAGTAAATCTATTCCTGAATGGGAACAATTAAGAGAATATGCAAATCAAATAAAAACTCATACAATGGCTAATTTAGATAAATATCTATTAGAATTTGAGAAAAATGCGACAGCAAAAGGAATTACAATTCACTTCGCATGTGATGCACAAGAGCACAATGAAATCGTTCACAAAATTTTAAGTGAAAACAATGTAAAAAAAATCGTTAAATCAAAATCAATGCTAACAGAAGAGTGCCACTTAAATCCTTACTTAGAAAGTAGAGGAATTGAAGTAATTGATACAGATTTAGGTGAAAGAATCGTTCAACTAAGAAATGAGCCACCTTCACATATAGTTCTTCCAGCAATTCACTTAAAGAAATCAGATGTTTCTGATACATTTCATGAAAAACTAGGAACCCAAAAAGGAAACTATGACCCAACTTATCTTACACGAGCTGCAAGGGCCGCGCTTAGAGAAGATTTTCTAACAGCAGATGCAGGATTAACTGGAGTTAATTTTGCAATAGCAAACACTGGTGGAGTTGTAGTTTGTACAAATGAAGGAAATGCTGATATGGGAGCAAGTGTTCCTAAACTTCATATTGCTTCAATGGGTATTGAAAAAATTATTCCAAGACTTGAAGATTTAGGCGTATTTACAAGATTACTTGCACGTAGTGCAACAGGACAACCAATTACTTCATATACTTCACATTTCCATGGAAGTGTCGAGGGTGGAAAAATGCACATAATTATAGTTGATAATAAAAGAACTCAATTCTTGTCATCAACAAAAAATAAAAGAGCATTAAATTGTATTAGATGTGGTGCTTGTATGAATACCTGTCCAGTTTATAGAAGAAGTGGTGGTCACTCGTATGAGTATGTAATTCCTGGACCAATTGGTTCTATTTTAGGAAGTGCAAGACATCCAGAACTTCATAACTCTTTACCGTTTGCATGTACATTATGTGGTTCATGTTCAAATGTATGTCCAGTTAAAATTGATTTAGATTCACAACTTTATAGTCTAAGACAAGATTTAGGGAATATGGATTTAATTGATAGTAAAAAGAAAATGGCTATGAAAGTAACCACTTGGCTTATGAGTAAACCAGCTTTATTTGAAATTGCAGGGAAAATGGCAAGAGTAATAGTTCCAAAACTACCAAATTTCATACTTTACAATAAAGCAAATGTATGGGGAAAACAAAGAGATTTACCAAAATTCCCAGAAAAAAGCTTTAAAGAGATGTTTAAAGAAGGAGAATTAGATGACTAGTAAAGAAAAAATTTTAAATGCAATTAGAGAAAACAATGTCGTAAAAGATGTAAAACTTCCTTCATATGATAATTTTGGAATAAAATTTGAAGATAAATTTCAAACATTTTCTACAATGATTGAAAGTGTTGGTGGGAAAGCTTTAATTATTGATAAAAAAGATTTAGACCAAACTATAAAAGATTTATATCCAGAAGAAAAACAAATAGCTTCTAATGTGGATTTTTGTAATTTAGGAAATTTTTATGCAAATAGCTTTGAAGATGCTCATGATTTAAAAGATATTGACTTAGCTGTTGTAAAAGGAAATTTTGCAGTTGCAGAAAATGGTGCAATTTGGATGAAAAATCCATCAAATAGACATAGAGCTTTATATTTTATCGCACAAAATATCGTAATTGTTATAGATGAAAATGATATTTTAAATAATATGCATGAAGCATATGAAAAAATCTCTTTTGAAAACCAAGGTTATGGTGTATTTATTTCAGGTCCATCTAAAACTGCAGATATTGAACAATCATTAGTTATTGGAGCTCATGGTCCAAAATCTGGATATGTGATTTTTGTGAAATCTTGATATAATAGCTAAATAGGGGATTTATGATGAGGTTTATTTTACTATTTAGCATTCTTTTTTTTAATTATCTCTTTGCTTCTAGCAAAGAGGTTCTTCTAATTCACTCTTATCATAAAGGTTATATTTGGAGTGATGATATTTCAAAAACGATAGAAAAAAACTTCAAACCAATAAAAGATATTGAATTAACAACTGTTTATATGGATACAAAAAGAATTGATACACCAGAATATATATCAAATCTAGTAAAATTATATAAACAGCAATTCGAATATAGAAAGTTCGATTTGATTATTGTTAGTGATAATAATGCTTTTGATTTTATGATTAAATATCATGAATACCTTTTTAAAAATATTCCTGTAGTTTTTTGTGGGATAAACAACTTTGATAAAGTTTTACTTCATGAAAATGATATGAAAAACTATATGACAGGAGTTGCAGAAGAAGTTGATGTTGCAAAAAATATAGAACTTATTTCAAAACTTCATCCAAATCTAAAAAATCTTCTAATAATAAATGATAAATCAACAACTGGTTTTGCTGTAAAAAGAGATTTAAATCCAATAATTGAAAAATATTCAAAAAAATTCAATATTGAATATACAGATAATCTTGAAATAAATAATCTAAAAGAAAAAGTATCTAATTTGGATAAAACAAATAGTGCAATTTTATTTGTACTTTTATTCAAAGATACAACAGGAAAATATTTTACCTACAAACAAAGTTTTCAGGAGGTAAAAAAAGTAAGTCAAGTACCAATTTATGGACTTTGGGATTTTTATCTAAATGATGGAATAGTTGGAGGTCTTTTAACATCAGCTGTAGCACAAGGTGAAGCAGTTTCAAAAATGGCATTAAAAATATTAAATGGGGAAAAACCAAAAGATATACCTATTTTAGAAAAATCACCAAATCTTTATATGTTTGATTATAATGAATTAAAAAAATTTAGTATAAATATTTCAGATTTTGTAAATGACCCAATAATTATAAATGAACCAAGTTCTATATATAAAGAACATTATAAATTTTTTATAATATCAATTCTTACAATTTTAATATTAAGTATTATAGTAATTATATTAAAAGCGAATATTCAAAGAAGAGAAAAAGTAGAATTAGAACTCTCTAATAGACTTGAATTTGATAAAGTCTTACTTGATACTATTCCAAATCCAATTTATTATAAAAATATTGATGGCAAATTTTTAGGATGCAATACAAGTTTTGAAACTTTAGTAAATAGCACAAGAGATGAAATCATAGGAAAAACTGCTTTTGATTTTTTTCCATATAAAGTCGCATATGCAAATACACAAATGGATAAAGAGTTATTAAAAACTTTTTCAACTGGAACATCAGAATTTACTTTTTATACAAATTCTAATGAGATGAAACATATTATTTTAAATAAAGCTGTTTATAAAAATATAGATGGAAGTATAGGTGGAATTGTTTGTATTATGGATGATATAAGTGAACGTGTACAACAAAAACAATTTTTAATTCAACAAAGCAAATTAGCAGAAATGGGTGATATGATTGCTGCCATTGCTCATCAATGGAATGAACCATTAGTTGAATTATCCGCACTTGTACAAGATATTCAAACTTCATATTTATTAAATGAATTAAAAGATGTTGATGTAAAAGATTTTGTAAATGATTCTATGGTTCAAATAAAATATATGTCAAAAACACTAAGTGATTTTAGAAATTTTTTAAAACCTTCAACAAAGAAAAAACTATTTTCCATCTCAAAAGCTTTAAATGAAATAAATGAAATTATTGGAAAACAAATATTTTATTCTAATATAAAAATGAGTTTTAATTACAAAAATGAAAATGAAGAACTACTAATCTATGGTTATGAAAATGAATTTAAACAAGTCTTATTAAATTTAATAAATAATGCAAAAAATAAAATTGTAGAAAAATATAAAGATAATGATAAAAAAACAAAAATTGATATAAATATTCAAAGATGTACAAATTATAATACAATTGAAATTATAGATGATGGTGGAAGAATAGAAGAAAAAATCATAAAATCTATATTTGAACCATATTTCACAACAAAAGAAAATGGAACAGGACTTGGACTTTATATGGCAAAGGTTATTGTTGAAGATAAAATGAGAGGAACAATAAACGTAAAAAATGATGGTGATAATGTAATTTTCACTATAAAACTTCCTCATAAAAAGGTTTAAAAATGAAGATTTTACTTTTAGAAGATAATAAAAAACTAAATGAAACGATAACAAAAAGATTGAAATTAAAAGGTTACAATGTATTATCTTTTATTGATGGAAAAGAAGCTTTTGAGAAGATAACTGAAGGATTTTCATGTTTTATTTTAGATATAAATGTACCAAATATTGATGGTATAAAAATACTTAAAAAGATTAGAGAATTTTATAGTTCACTTCCTGTTATTATAATAAGTGCAAGCGTTGAACTTGATGTTATAAAAGAAGCTTACGATTTTGGTTGTAATGATTTTCTAAAAAAACCATTTTTTATAGATGAATTAGAGATAAAAATAGAAAAACTTTGTAAGATACAAAATGAGAAAATCTATTTTGATGAAAACTCTTATTTTGATTTTAAATCAGCTTTAATTGTAATAAATGATGTTGAAATAAGATTAACAAAAAAAGAAAAACTCTTGATAAATCTTTTTTTAACTAAAAAAAATCAAGTTATTTCTTATGAATCTATAGAAAATTACGTTTGGGAAGGAAATTTTGCTTCACTTGAATCAATAAGAAGTTTAGTAAGACGCCTTAGAAAAATTTTTAACAATGAATATATCCAAACAATAGTTGATACTGGTTATATATTTAAATGTTCTTAATCTTAATAGGAGTTAACCATCATAATATAGCCTCTATTTGAAAATGATTTTATTGTTGAATTATCCATTTTTTTTCTCAATCTTCGAATAAGTGTTCTTATAGCATCTATTGAAGCATATTCACCTTTCCAAACATAATTTTGTATGCTTTCATAACTCACTAATTTATTTTTATTTAATAAAAATAAATTTACAAGTAAATTTTCTTTTTCAGTAAGATTTTTTTTACTACCAGCAATTGAAATAAAACTTTCATTAAAATTAAATGAACAATTATCATTAAAAATAACTTCATTATTAGGAATATTACAAAACTTATCAACTTTAATTTCTAATTCATCTATAAAAAAAGGTTTTTTTAGATAGTCATTACAACCAAAACTATATGATTTTTTTATAATATCAAGCTCAACAGTTGATGAGATAATTATAACTGGAACATTATCGTAAAATTCTCTAATCTTTTTAAGTATTTTTATACCATCAATATTAGGAACATGTATATCAAGAAGAAAACATGAAAAACCATTTGTGATATTATCATAAGCTTCTTTACCACAAATATAAGAATAAACTTTATAACCTTTTAATTCAAATTTTAACTTAATTGCTTCATTAAGTGTTTTGTTATCTTCTAATAAAAATATTTTCATTTTTGTGCTTCTTTATTTTTAGGATTTTGATTGAGAATATTACATTATCACCATCATTTTTAACTTCAATTTTTCCAGACATTTTATCTTCAACTATAATTTTTGCCATATACAATCCAAATCCTGTACCATTTTCTTTTGTTGTAAAAAAAGGATCAAATAGTCGATCTAAAATACTTCCTTCAATTGCACCTGCGTTATCTATTACTTCAATAATATTGTATTTTTTGTTTTCAGTTATTTTAATTATTATAATTCCACTAAATGGTACTTTTTCATTGATTCTTATTATTTTATTTTTTGCATTATTTATAACATTTAATAAAACTTGTTTTAATTCATTTTTATAACCATAAAGATAAATTTCATTATCTATGTCATACTCAAAATTTACTTTTATATTAAAGTAAAAAATTTGTTTTCCAACTATTTCAAAAATCTCTTTAATAGCTCTTTTAATTCCAAATTCTTCTTTAACTACTGATGGTTTTAAGAAATTCCTAAAATCACTCAAAGTCTCAGACATATATTGAATTTGTACCATTGAATCTATTACAAAATTAGATACTCTTTCTTTATCTATAACATTTGAAGAGTAAAAAAGTTGCATTTTTTGAATTTGTGCAGAAAGTTCAACTAAAGGTTCATTCCATTGATGTGCAATTGCTGCAATCATTTCACCCATTTCTGCAAATTTACTTTGTTGAATTAAAAGTTCTTTCTCTTTTATTCTTTCAGTGATATCTGTCATAATACAAACTATTCCAGCTACCATTCCTTTATAATCCAAACATACAGCTTTACTAAGATTGTAATATCTTACTTCTCCATCTTTTTTTATAAAATGAACTTCATCTTCATATGGTTCAAGAGTTTTCATAATTTGTCTATCAATCAGTTTGTGTCTATCAGCAGCACTCTTTGGAAAAAATTCATAAGCAGATTTACCAATAACTTTTTTTTTAGATGTACTAGCTAAATCTGCAAATCTAGTATTACATCTAATAAAATCTCCTTTTATGTCTTTATAATAAATAGGATTGGGTAATGCATCCAACAATACATCCTCAAAATTTAATCTTTTATTTAATTTGCTATAATATTTTTTACTCATTTATATCCTAATTAGTATATATAAATATAATATCATAATAATATAATCTCATATAAATTTATTATACTTTTTTAAGTAAAATAGCCGTACCTAGTCCCCCACCGATACATAATGAAGCTAAACCATAAGTTGAATTTTGTTTTAACATCTCATAAATTAGTGAAACAATAATTCTATTTGCACTAGCTCCAACAGGATGACCTAAGGCAATTCCACTTCCATTTACGTTCATTTTTTCATTTAATATTTCATCTGTTAAATTTACTTTTTCTTTTAATAATTCAAATACACCTAAAATTTGTGCAGCAAATGCTTCATTTATTTCAATTACATCAATATCGCTTATATCAACACCTGTTTTATTTAATAACTTTTCAATAGCATAAGCTGGGCTTAATCCCATAACAGAAGGTTCAATACCAACTTGAGCAATATCAACAATTTCAACCAAGGGTTTTAAATTATATTTTTTTACGGCATCTTCTGACGCTATTAGTGTGAAACTTGCACCATCATTTATTCCAGATGCATTACCTGCTGTAACTGTTCCATCTTTTTTAAAAACAGCTCTTAGATTATCTAGTTTCTCTAAAGATGTATTTCTATTAATATATTCATCTTTATCAAAAATGATCTCACCTTTTTTTGTTTTTACAGTGATTGGAGTTATTTCATCCTTAAACTTTCCAGCATCATCTGCTTTTATTGCTTTTTTTTGAGATTCTAATGCATATTCATCTTGCATTTGTCTAGTTATATTAAATTTTTCAGCAACATTCTCTGCTGTTATTCCCATATGATAACCTTCAAAAGCATCTGTTAATGCATCACTTATAGAATCAACCAATTTCCCATCACCTAATCCTAAACTTGTTCTTGCTTTTGAAGAAACTAAAAATGGTGCACCAGACATACTTTCAACACCACCTGCAACTATAACATCACATTCACCTGATTTTATTTGAGCAACGGCATTCATAACTGCTTTCATTCCAGATCCACATAACATATTTAAAGAATATGCAACTGTTGATTTTGGTAAGCCTGCAAAAATTGCTGCTTGTCTTCCGATTCCTTGTAAATGACCTGCACTTAATATATTTCCAACAATAACTTCATCAACAATATTTTTATCAATATTTTTTGTTAAATCTTTTATAACTTGTCCTGCTAAATCACCAGGTGTCACATCTTTTAAACTACCTAAAAAACTTCCTATTGCACTTCTTTTTGCTTCAACTATATATACTTTCAATTTCTTTATCCTCTTTTATTAATTTATCTTAAAGCTACAACATATGAAGCTAATGTAGCCTCTTCAATTTGTTTCAATGTTGTATCACCCATCAATTCTACAAGATGTAATTTTCCATCTATAAATTCAAAAACACCCATTTCTGTAATAATCATTTTTATTACATTTTTTCCAGTTAAAGGAAGAGTACATTTATCTAATATTTTAGGCATTCCTTTATCTGTATGAAGCATTGAAACAATTACTTTTTTAACTCCATTTACTAAATCCATAGAACCGCCCATTCCTGGTACAAATTTTCCTGGAATATTCCAACTAGCAAGACTTCCTTCTTGATCAACTTCTAATGCTCCCAAAACTGAAATATCTATATGCCCACCTCTAATAATTTCGAAAGAAGTACATGAGTCAAAGAAAACTCCGCCTTCTCTTAATTTAACATTTGTACCGCCAGCATCAATTTGATCTTTATCTATATTGGTTTCATCTGCTTTATCCCAAAGACCTGCAAATCCATTTTCTGAATGAAGCACAATATTTACATCTTCGGGTATATAATTAGCAACTTTTGTAGGAAGTCCTATACCTAGATTTATAAAATCTCCATCTTTAAACTCTTTTGCTACTCTTTGAGCAATAATATCTTTTGCTTCCATTTTATGCCTTTACAATATGGTTTATATATACAAATGGAGTATGGATGAAATTAGGATTAAGTTCACCATTTTCAACAATTTCTTCAACTTCTGCTATCGTAACTTTAGCAGCTCCAGCCATTGGAACATTAAAATTTCTTGTTGCACCGTTATAAATCAAATTACCTGATTTATCTGCTTTTTGCGCTTTTACTATTGCTAAATCAAGATGTATAGGTTTTTCTAAAATATAATCTTTTCCATCAATATTTATTACTTCTTTACCTTCTTGGACTAAAGTTCCTAAACCTGTTCTTGTCAAAACGCCTCCAAGCCCAGCAGCTGCTGATCTAAGTCTTTCAGCAAGAGTTCCTTGAGGTATTAATTCTAATTCAATTAAACCTTCATTTACTTGTCTTTGAGTATCTTTATTTGTACCTATATGAGTAGCCATAAGCTTTGATATTCTATTATCTGCAATTAACTTGCCAATACCTTGACCATCTCTTACAGTATCTGATGATACTAATATCAAACCTTTTACATCTGTTTTTAATATCTCATCTATAATATTATGAGCATTTCCACAACCTAAGAAACCTCCTATGGAGATAGTCATTCCATCTTTTAGGAATTTTCCAATTTCAGACATTTCTATTACTTTTCCCATATCTCTCTCCTTTTTATAAATGAATTACTTTACCTTGAAAGTATATGTATAAATAATGATAAAAAAATGGCAAATTTATTCCAAAAATAAGAAATTTAGAAATATTTATTTAGTAAAAATAATTGTTATAAAAAATAGAAAAAGTAGTTAAAAGTTTGAGATAATTAATAAAAAAAGAGAAGAGTAATTATAGAATTTCTATTATTACTCCTTTAAGATTTGTATAGAATATTAATATTATTTGTTTTCTAAAATTTTAAAAATTCTATCTGGTATAGTTATAGCTTTGTAATTTTTAACATATACTAATACTACTTCTAATGAGCAAATAAGTTCTTTATCTCTTAAAATATCATGTTTTAAAATAATAGAACTATTTTTTCTTTTTAATATTTCTGTTTTAATATCAAGTAAATCACCTAAAAAAGCTGTTTGAAGGAAATCACATATAATATTTCTAATAACAAAATGCTCATTATTTTCTTTATCATGAGAACTAAATCCTTGTCGAAAAAATATCTCAGACCTAGCTCTTTCACAATATTTAATGAAATTTGCATGATACACTATTCCTGCTGCATCAGTATCTTCGTAATAAATTCTCACTTTCATAAAAATCACTCTTTTTCTTGTATAACAGCTACTGTTAAACGTGAAACACAAACAATTTTTTTTGTTTCTTTATGTGAGATTTTAATATCCCAAACTTGTGTAGTCCTTCCAATATGTATTGGAGTTGTTATACCAATAACCTCTCCACTACTAACTCCTCTTAGATGATTTGCATTAATATCTAAACCAACAACAGTAAAACCTGCTTGTGAAGCCATTACACCCGCCATACTTCCCAAAGTTTCAGCAAAAAGCACAGAGGAACCTCCATGTAAAATACCGTGAATTTGATGTGTTCTTGAATCAATAGGCATCTCACCTTCTAAAAAATCACTTCCTATTTTAGTAATTCTTATACCTAAACTTTCAATTGCGGTGTTTGAACACATTTCATTAAGTTTTTCTAATGATATTTTTTTATTCCAGATACTCATAATAATTCTCCTAAAAAATCAAATTCATTATATAAATAATTTTAATAATAAGTTAAAATAATTTAATATATCTATCTAGTAGGAACAGGTTTATCCCCTGAATAATCATAAAAACCTTTTCCAGATTTTACTCCATACCATCCAGCTTCTACATATTTAACTAATAATGGGCAAGGACTATATTTTGGATTACCAAATCCTTCATATAAAACATTTAAAATTGCAAGACAAGTATCAAGTCCAACAAAATCTGCTAATTCTAATGGTCCCATTGGATGTCCCATTCCAAGTTTCATAGAAGTATCTATTGATTTAATATCTCCAACACCTTCATATAAAGCATAAACTGCTTCATTTATCATTGGTAATAAGATACGATTTGCTATAAACGCAGGAAAATCTTCTGCTGTAGCAATAGTTTTACCTAAAGATAAGGCAAATTGTTTTGTTGTTTCAAGCATTTCATCACTTGTAGCAATTCCTGGGATAATTTCTACTAATTTCATAACAGGAACGGGATTCATAAAATGTAATCCTATAAATTTATCAGGTCTATCTGTAACAGCAGCTAATTTAGTAATAGAAAGACTTGAAGTATTTGTTGATAAAAGACAATCTTTTTTAATATATTCTAAAATACCTTTGAATATTTTAACTTTTAAATCAAAATTTTCAGTTGCTGCTTCGATAATTAAATCTGCATTTTTAAGTGCTTTAGAATCAATATTTGTAGAAATATTCCCCAATGCTTTATCCATCTCTTCTTGAGAAATTTTTTCTCTTTGAACTTGTCTTTTTAGATTCTTTTCTATAGTTTCAAGAGCTTTTGTTAACGCTGTTTCGGCAATATCTATTAAAACAACTTTGTATCCAGCTAAAGCACTTACATGAGCAATACCATTTCCCATTTGACCTGAACCTATAATTCCTACTTCTTTAATTTTCATTATCTCTCCTTTTAAACTTTTTTATCATTTTTTAATAACCATACTTTTTCGATTCCATTTGATTTTCTTTTTAAACCACTTGGAAGATTCTCATTTTCTTCAAGTAAAATCAACGAGTATTTATCTAAATAGTAATTTCTTATTTCCATACTATCAACACAAAAAGGTGGTCCTTTCATCATATTTAAATCATATTCATAAGTTAAAAGTAGTTGAGAAGCTCCACTTGTAATATTTAATAAATGTGCTGAATATTTTTTTCTCATATTTTCAGGTAGAGCAACAAGTGCTGCTCTATCATAAATTAAATCAATCTTTCCAAGAATAGTTTCAGATAGATTAAAAAAATCACCTACAAATATATCTATATTTTTGTGTTTATAAATTATGAAATTATCTATTTCTAAAATCATTGGTTCAATTTTTAATTGATTAAATAAACTTTTTATAGCTAATTCATTTAATTCAACACCAACTATTCTATAATTCTTTGCTAATAACCATTCAATATCTAATGTTTTTCCACATAGAGGAATAAAGATTCTTTTTCGTTTTTCTAAAAATAATTCAGGAAAATACTTTATAAGCATTGGATTAACTTCATTCATATGAAAAGCTATTTCCTCTTTTTCCCATCTTTCATTCCAAAAATCTTTATCCAAAGTATCAACCTTTATTAAACTTTTTATAATTTATTTGTTAATGCAGGTACAAATTGAAGTACATCTGCAACTATTAAAACATCAGCTATTTCACCTATTGGTGCATCTTTATCTGTATTTATAGCAACTATAAACTCAGATTTTTTCATACCTGCAAGATGTTGAATTGCCCCTGAAACTCCACAAGCTATATATAATTTTGGAGATACTGTTTGCCCAGTAGTTCCAACTTGATGACTATGGTCAACCCACTCATTATCAGCAACTGGACGACTAGCACCTAATTCTCCACCTAGTTTTGTAGCTAGTGCTTGAATGATAGGAATATTGTCTTTTTTCCCAATACCTCTACCAGCTGTAACGATAATATCTGCCTTTGTTAAATCTAAACCTTTTGCTTCTGCTGCTTCATAACTTACAAATTCTATATTTGAAGCTCCATTAGGAGTAATATTCTCAACACTTACAGAACCGTTTGGTTCTTCTAAAGGTGAAAATGCACCTGCTTGGATAGTTATTACAGTTTTATTAGTTTTTGCTTTTAATTCTCTTCTTAATTTTGAGTTACAAGAAGGAACAATAAAAGAGTTATCTTTAAAATCAATTACTTCTGTAAATTGTGCAGCTTTTAAAGCAGTTGCAACTCTTGGAGCTAAATCCCAACCAAAAGAAGAGTGAATAAATACAATTACATCTGGATTTTCTTTTTCAACCACATCTAAAATCATCTGTTTATGTACGTTTGGATTATATTCTCCAACATCATTTGCATTTGCCAAATATAGTTTTCCATCAAATTTTGGTAAATCAGATTCATAACCTGAGGCAACCATTACTTTTTCAGCTCCTAATTTATTTGCAAATCCAACTAAATCATAAGTTACATTTAATAACTTCTTTTCTTGATATTCACCAACTAATAATAATTTCATAATTACTTCCTTTCTTAAAGAACTGATGTCTTTTCTTTTAATATTCCGATTAATTTATCAACAAGTTCTGACACATCACCTTCTAAAACAAGGCTTCCTCCACTTTTTTGTGGGTGGTAAAAATTAACTGTTTCATAAGAACTATCAACTGAAAAAAGCTCAGTAGATGGAATCGTAACTAACTCTTTTTTCTTAGCTTTCATAATATTTGGCAAAGTAGGGTATCTTGGAGTATTTAATCCTAATTGACAAGTTAAAACAACTGGTGTTGCAACTTTAATTACAGATTTCAATCCACCTTCAAGTTCTCTTTTAACAGTAATTCCATCTTTATACTCAAAATCTGCGATTGTTGAAACACAAGACATATTTAATAATTCAGAAAGAATAATTCCAACTTGTCCAGAACCTCTATCTTGAGACTGCATACCTGTAAATACAATATCAAATCCTTTATCTTTAGCAAAGTCAGCTATCAAATTTGCAATTTGAAAAGGCTCTTTTAAAGATGATTGCTCATCTTCAATATGAACAGCATCATCACAACCCATTGCTAATGCTTTTTTTAAAGCCTCTTTTACTCTTGCTGGTCCAACACTTAAAACTGTAATATCTACATTATTTAACTGCTCTTTTAACTGAACTGCTTGTTCAATTGCATACTCATCGTACTCATTTATACGATATGCTAAATCATTTTCATCAAACCAATTTGCATTAGCATTTATTTTAAATTTTGATTCCATATCTGGAACTTGTTTAATACATACAAGTACTTTCATATTTTTATCCTTTTACGATTTTTTAAGTCTTTCAACAATTATTTCTGATAAATCTTTTACTACTAAGCTATCTTCACAATCAGCCATTTTTATCCCATCTTCAAACATTGTAAGACAGAATGGACAATTTGAAATCAAAGTAGGGGCTCCTGTTTCTTGAGCCATATTAACCCTTGCAATATTTATCTTAGTTCCAAGATGTTCTTCTGCAAGAATTCTTCCTCCTCCAGCACCACAACAAGAAGTATTTTTTCTACTCTTATCCATTTCTATAATATTTGCACCAGCTGCATTTAAAAGAGATCTTGGTTGATCATCTATATCATTGTGTCTTACTAGATAACAAGAGTCATGATATGTACAATCAAATGCTTCTTCTTTCATAGGTATTCGATTCTCTTTTTCTAATCTATCAAGGAAAACAGTATAGTGTTCAACTTGTGTTTCAAAACCTAAATCTCTATAATCTTTGTTTAGTGTATTAAAACAGTGAGGACATGTTGTTACAATTTTAAGAACATTATATTTTCCTAAATTCTCAATATTTTCTTTTGCTAATTCTTGATATAAATATTCATTACCCATCTTACGAATAGGCTCTCCACAACATTTTTCTTCTTTTCCTAAAATACCAACTTTGATTCCTGAGGCATTACATATTTCAACAAAGTTCTTTGCAATTTTTTGATTTCTTGCATCAAAAGAAGCATAACATCCAACATAATAAAGAACATCAACAGGATTTTTAACTATTTCATAAGTATCACTCATAATAACTACATCAAGTCCGATTGCCCAGTCTCCTCGTGAAGCCATTGCTAATCCCATTGGATTACCATTTACTTCAACATTATCCATAGCTTGCATAACCTCATCACCTGCAAACTCACCTTCCATAAGAACAAGATTTCTTCTAAAATCAATGATTTTATTTACATGTTCATTATTAGCAGGACAAATATCTTCACAAGCTCTACAAGTTGTACAAGACCAAATAGAGTCTCGTCCAATATCATCAATTAAATTTATACTTGGGTCATTAAATGCAGCATTACCAATTCTATTTATTACACTCATAGGAGATAATGGTTTCCCTGTTGCATTTGCAGGGCAAATATCTTGACAACGACTACAATTAATACACGCATCGGCATCAAATATATCTTTCCATGTAAAATCTGTTACTTTTGAAACACCAAAACTCTCTATCGTTTCATCTTCCATATTCAAAGTTACAAGTTTTCCTGTAGGTCCATTATCTTTAAATACATAATTAGCTGTTATTGTAAACATATGTCTTAATTTTGTAACTGGTATTACAATAAAAAAAGCTAAAACTATAAATAAGTGTACCCACCAAATTATTTTATGAGAAAGAAGAAGAACTCCATCACTAACATTTGAGAGCATATTTGCTATAACCATACCAACTGGTGAAAAAATCATCCATTCAGGATTAGTTTTTAATTCAGTTGCAGCCATTCTTACACCTTCAATTAAAAATCCTGTGATAAGAATTGCAAATAAAAGAATATGAATAATAGTATCTTCTTTTGAAGTTACTAAACTTTTAGGTTTAAATACAAATCTTCTTATAAATAAACCACCTAACATAATAATTCCAACTAAACCTGCAATATCTAAAGAAAATGAATATACTTTATAAAAGTCTCCTTTTAAAAATACATAATCAAAAAATAAATCTGTAATATCAGCTTGAACAAAAACTAAAAATGTCCCAATAAACAAAATAGTAAATGACCAAAAGAATATACTATGTGCAATACCCGGACGACTTCTTCTTCTAACTTTAATCTGTCCTGCCATATTAGTTAGCATATATTTAATTCTTTCAGCAAGATTATCTGTTCTATTTAAAGGTTTCCCTAATTGGTATACTTTATATCTTTTGTAAAAAAGATATACAACATATCCCATAGCTAAAAAAGTAAAGAAGTACATAAGTGCGATTGTTGTTAAACTATTTCCAACATTCCAATATATTTCTCTAGATATTTCCATAATACTCTCCACATAAATCTAAAATCAAATCTCAAATAATCTAGGAGTAAAATATTTTTACTCCTAAAAAGATTTATTTAATCAACATCTTACCTATGATAACTCTTTGAATTTCACTAGTACCTTCATAAATCTCTGTAATTTTTGCATCTCTATACATTCTTTCCACTTCATATTCACAAATAAATCCATATCCACCATGAACTTGAATAGCATCTTTTGTTACAAAAGTAGCCGTTTCAGAAGCTGAAAGTTTTGCCATTGCCGATTCCATAATATATGGTTTATTATTTTCTTTTAACCAAACAGCTTTATAAATCATCATTTTACTTTGTTCAATTCTAACTTTCATATCTGCTAATTTCATCGATACTGCTTGGAAAGCAGAAAGCGGTTTACCAAATTGTTTTCTCTCTTGAGTATAATCAACTGATCTTTCAAATGCACCTTCTGCAATACCTAAAGCTTGTGCCCCAATACTGATTCTTCCAGCATTTAGAGTTTCCATTGCTATTTTAAATCCATCACCTTCTTTTGATAATAAATTCTCTTTAGGAACTCTAACTCCATCTAATCCAAAGGCTGTTGTATAACTTCCTCTAATACCCATTTTTACTTCATTTTTCATAACTTCAACCCCAGGAGTTGATAAATCAACAATAAATGCTGATAATCCTTTATGTCCTAATGATTTATCTTTTGTAGCAATCACAATACCTGTACCTTTATAAGCACCATTTGTAATAAATATTTTAGAACCTGTAATTACATAACAATCTTCTTCTTCAACATATTTAGTTTCAATATTTGCAACATCGCTTCCTGCATTTGGTTCAGTTTGTAAAAAACATCCGATTTTTTCACCACTTGCAAGAGCTGGAAGAAATTTCTTTTTTTGTTCTTCTGTTCCATAAGATAAAATTGGTCCACAACATAAAGAAGTATGTGCGGCAATTAAAACTGCAGAAGAAGCGCAAGCTTTTGACACTTCTTCCACTGTTAAAATATAAGAGAAATAATCCATACCAGCACCACCATACTCTTCAGGTATATAAGTACCTAAAAATCCAAGTTCACTCATTTGAGAAATTAAAGATTGTGGGATTTCATGTTTTTCATCGATTTCTAAAGCAATAGGTTTTATTTCATTATCAACAAAATCTTTAATGCTATCTATCAAAACTTTGTGATCTTCACTTAATTCAAAATTCATAATTATTCTCCTTGATTTGTTTAATATAAGGCAGTATATTTAGAAAAAATGACATTTTAATGATATTGATTAAGAAGAAATAAGAAATAATCAGCCCTTAAAATAAGGCTGATTATATTAAAAAGTAAAAAATAATTATGATTTATTAGATAAAGAATTTTCTGTATCTTCTCCTAAAAGAACGCTACTTTCTTGATGTTTACCTAATAATTTTGGTCTTTCCAATAAAAAATATAGTACTAAACCAATTACAATTGCATAAATTGTAGATTTAGGATCGGGCATAGATAAAGTAATTGCAACAATTCCAGAGACACCTCTTTCTGTTGAATTTTTTAGTTGTTCCATTCCTACAAGAATACAAATATATGCTGTTAAAATTAATGTAAGTGAAAGTGCGATTGGTAATACTGGTTTGAAAAATGTCACAAGTGGCAACATAAATAATGCTATCATTCCGCTAAGCCAAAAAGTTCCTCCTCCACTATAAATAGAATCCATTGATTTTCGCCCCATTGCATATCTTTCTGCCAAAGTAGCATGAGCAGCTGTCCATAATGGACCAGCAAGTCCAGGCCAAGGAGCGAAAAAAGAGTGTAATCCATTTCGTATTGCTGTAATCAAATGAACTCTATCAACATTTTCTTCTATTTTTTCATCTGTTCTAATATGGTCAACTCTTTTTACTAAGGTAAAGCCAACAATAATATCTCCAAAAGCGATAACATAAGCAATAAGTGCAGTTGGTATTGCTAATAAAAATACATCCCAAGAAGGTAAACCTGTAGAAAATATTAAATAATTCCACATTAATTGGAAATCAGGTTGAGTTATTCCCATTTTAATATCAGGTAAGGGATATTCTCCAACTAACCAACCTATTATTATTGCTATAATCATTCCTGACACTAAACCAAAATTTGCTATTTGTTTTGCAAACTTATTATTTTGAATTACATTTTTAAATGATAATGAAAATAACACATAAGCAGAAACTAAAGAACCAATTATAATAGAAATAGGTGTCGTATCAACTCTACCACCAAATTTCAACTCACCCATAAGTGCAGCTATTCCAGCTCCTATAATAACTCCTGATTTAAGAGAATTAGGGATAACTTCTACTAACTTTGATCCTAACCTTGTTACTCCTAAAAATAAGAATATAATTGTCACCTCAATTTGTAAAACAAACATAGCCTTGATTGCTTCTGGACCTGGTTCAAATCCTTTTAAATAAAGTAAAACTACAGGAATTGCAGGAGTAATCCAGCCTGGAACTAAAGGGACACCCAATAATGCAGGTAAAAGGTAACAAATTCCTGCTACAAATGTAAATGCTAATGCAGCTTCATATGGCATTCCTAAATAAGTTTCTAACAATGGAATCATTGCTAAACCAACAACAAACATAAAAAATCCCTGAATCATTTCAGGTAATTCCCAACGATAGTGAATAAATGGAAATCTTACTTTAAAAGGACCTAGTGGCCAAAAAGGTTGTTCTTCACCTTGGTTTCTCTTGTTAAATTGCATGGATACCTCTTTATAACTTGATTTTAAATTAATAATTGTCTTAATCTCTCCTTATTAATTTAAAAAAGTATATTTATAAAACATGACAATTTAATGATATTGAATTATTAAATAAGTGGAAATTTAAAAGGAATAATATTGTTTAGGAAATCTGTTTTTGTGGGCTTAGTATAGCTATAAAATAAATATCTTATAGCTATAATAAAAAAGAAAAATTATACTTTAGGAACAAATACTTCACCTTCTCCATCTATCACTATTTCACCTTTTACGCTACATACTGTTCGTAAAAAAACTCTTCTTCTTTCTAAATTGATTTCTCTAACAATAACTTTTGCAGTAACAGTATCACCAATATATACTGGTTTTAAGAATTTTAATGTTTGAGAAACCCAAACACAACCAATTCCAGGTAACTTTGTTCCAAATAAACCAGAAAAGAATGATGCTGAAATCATTCCATGTGCGATTCTTCTTTCCCATCTTGAATTTGCTGCATATTCATCATTTACATGAACAGGATTATGATCACCTGACATTCCAGCAAAAGTTTTAACATCAGCATCAGTTATTGTTTGAGAATAACTAGCTTCCATTCCTTCAATAATATTTTCAATTGCTATACCATCAACTATAAGTTTATTAGACATATTTTTCTCCTGCTTTTAAAATTAAATTAGTATATTTTTATAAAATGACAATTTTATGGCAACATATGAAAAATTAAATAAATTTAATCTTATGGCTATATGTAACAAATTTTTTTATTAGATGTGCAAAATAACCATCAACAAAATATTTATTATAAATAAGTCCAATTGCATAATTTCCACCTAATGAGATTAAAACACCATTTAATTTTGCAGAAAATTCATCTGTATATTTATATGATAATTCATTATGAATATACGTAGATACATATTCTCCTGATTGTATAGCAAGTTGAGCAGTTGGAGCTAAATATTTATCATCTGACATTATTTGAGCAGCATCTCCTATAACAAAAATATCATTTTCATCTTTTAATTGTAAATTTTTATTTACAACATATTGATTTAATTTATTTATTTCATAATCTTTATTAGATTTAATATTTACAGCTTTGATTCCACCTGTAAAAATAAAATAATCATATTCAACTATTGTTTCATTCGTTAAATAAATTTTATTTTCATCTACATCTTTTATAAAGGAACCTAAATATATTTTTATATCTAATTCTTCTAATCTTTTGTTACAAGCTTCAACTAATCTCTCATCCATATTTGGTAAAACTGTTTTCATACCATCTACAATTATAATATTTATCTTAAAATTATTATTTATAAAATTTGAAAACTTATCTTTTATCAAAGCTGCCATTTGTGCTGCTATTTCTACCCCAGAAAGACCAGCTCCTCCAATTACTATATTAAATTCATTGGGCTCATTATTAAGATAAACTTTTTTATTTATTAAAGAATTAAATGTTTCAACTACTTTACTAGCACTTTGAAGAGTTTTGATACCAACTGAATATTTTTGTATATTTGGAACCTGAATAGGAAAATTTGTAAGAGCTCCTGTTGCAATTATCAAATAATCATAAGAATATTTCATATTATTAGACGTAACAATTTCTTTTAAATCTGAATCAAAAAATTCAACTTTTTCTTTATGAAATTTTATATTTGTATTTAAACTATTTATATATTTGTTTATATCTATAGTAACATCTGAAATATCATAAGTAGTTGACACAAAACCATAAGATTCAACTTGTATATAGTGATAATCATTTTTATCAAATAATAAAACCTCTACATTTTTATACTTTGAAAATTTTTTAACTGCATAAAGCCCAGCATAACTAGCTCCAATAATAATCACTCTTTTCATTTTAAGCCTTAATTATATAATTTCTGAATATTAATTAAAAATAATGATAAAAATATGTCAAGCTTTAGTTAAATAAAATTTCTTTTTAAAGTAAAAATATCATATCATTTTCATTTCTAGCAGTTAGAATTAAAAAATAACAAATCTAAGGAGAAATGAAATGTTAAAAAAAACTACAAAACTACTTGTTACATCTGCACTTATTGCAGGGTTAGCTACAGTTGCAAATGCAGCAGAAAAAGTAAAATGGACACTAGCAACAACTTGGGGTTCAACTCTTAATCCATTTATTGATGCACCAGTAAATATGGCAAAACTTGTAGAAGAGATGTCAGATGGAAGATTTAAAATAAGAATTGATGCAGCTAATAAACACAAATCACCACTTGGTATTTTAGATATGGTAAAAGGTGGTCAATATGATATGGGACACTCAGCATCATACTATTGGAAAGGTAAAGATGTTGAATTATTACCTTTTACAACTATGCCTTTTGGTATGACTGCACCTGAACAATACGCTTGGTTTTACTATGGTGGAGGAATGGAGTTAATGCAGAAAGCCTATAAAAAACATGGTGTTTTATCTTTTCCAGGTGGAAATACTGGTAACCAAATGGGTGGTTGGTTTAGAAAAGAAATTAATTCACTTGATGACTTAAAAGGTCTAAAAATGAGAATTCCAGGATTTGCTGGAGAAGTTATGGCAAAACTAGGACTAACAGTTACAAACATTGCTCCAGGTGAACTTTATACTTCACTAGAACGAGGAACTATTGATGCATTAGAATGGGTTGGCCCAGGTATGGATATAAATATGGGATTCCACAAAATTGCACCATATTATTATACAGGTTGGCATGAACCAGCTACTGAATTACAATTTTTGATAAATGAAAAATCTTATGCAAAATTACCAAAAGATTTACAACAAATTTTATTAACGGCTATGAGAGTAAGTGCTTATGATATGTATATTCAAAACTATCATATGAGTAGTGAAGCTTGGGATACAATGTTAAAAGAGTATCCAAATATAAAAGTTAAAACTTTCCCAAAACCAGTTATGGATGCTATGAAAAAAGCTAATGATGAGTTATTAACAGAATTAAAAGCTCAATCACCATTATTAAAAGAGACTTTAGAATCTCAAGAAGCTTACCAAAAAAAATCTAGAAAATGGACAGAAATGTCAGACTATTTATACCTAAAAGACAATTTATAAAAAACACTAACCCTTAAAAAGGGTTAGTTACTTAACTTAAAATAGATATAATAAATTTGATAAATATATAAACTATTTATATTTATTTGACTTATTTATAATTTCAAAAGGATTTTTATGTTGTTAAAACTAGAACGAGGTTTTGATAAATTTGCTGATATTATAGGCTATTTTACTGCTTTTATAATGGTACTTATGATTTTAAATGTAACTTATGACGTAGTTATGAGATACTTTTTTCATACAGGAAGTATCGCTATGCAAGAGATGGAATGGCATCTATTCTCAGTTATTATTTTATTAGGAATATCTTATACATTAAAAGAAGATGGGCATGTAAGAGTTGATTTAATCTATGATAGATTGACAAATAAAAAGAAAGCAAAAATTAATATGGTTGGAGTTGTTTTATTTATAATTCCTGTTGCTTTACTAATTGCGGTTGAATCTATTCCATTTGTTATTGAATCTTTCACATCACAGGAACAAAGTGGAGATCCAGGTGGGCTTCCTTTTAGATGGATTGTAAAATCATTAATTCCCTTATCATTTTTCTTATTGATTATTACATCAATTGGATTTTTTATAAAAAATCTAAATGTTTACATAGGTTTGCATGATATGGATGGATATAATCTAAAAGGTGAAATAGAAAATTTAAAAAATGAATTAAATAAACATACACATCATGTAGTTGATATTGATGGAAAAGAGGAAAACAAATGATTGGTATAATTATGTTTTTTGCTTCATTAGCAATGTTACTATATGGTTTTCCTGTAGCATTTACTTTTGCAGCTGTCTCTTTACTATTTGGTGTAATTGCAGGAATTGTTGAGGTTGGTTTTGATGATGGAGTATGGCAAGGCTTAGTTGATGGACTTGATGAAGGTCTTGGGCTGTTTGATTTTATGCCATATAGAATTATGTCAATTATGCAAAATACTATTTTGATGGCTGTTCCTATGTTTATTTTTATGGGGATTATTCTACAAAAAACTGGACTTGCTGAAAAACTTTTAGAATCTATGGGTTTTTTATTTGGTGAAGTAAGAGGTGGAGTTGCTATTTCGACTGTACTTGTAGGAACTTTACTTGCTGCTTCTACAGGAGTTGTTGGAGCATCAGTTGTAGCTATGGGAGTTATTTCACTTCCAGTTATGATGAAATACAAATATAATTTACCCCTTGCAACTGGAACTATCTGTGCTTCTGGAACTTTAGGACAAATTATCCCACCTTCAATTGTTTTAATCATATTAGGAGATGTCTTCCAAGTTCCAGTTGGTGATTTATTTGCTGCTGCTGTTTGGCCTGGGCTTTTTTTAGTAGGAGCTTATATTTTATTTATTTTGATTGTTTCATACTTTAAAAAAGATATGGCACCATCAATTCCAAAAGATCCATCAAGAGGTTCTAAATCAAAACAAGTAATAAGTGCTTTAATTGCAATTATTCCTTCTTTAACTTTAATTATTTTAGTTTTAGGTTCTATTTTTGCAGGAGTTGCAACACCAACTGAATCTTCAGCTGTTGGATGTATTGGAGCTATTTTACTTGCAGTTTTATATAAAAGTTTTTCAATTAATATGGTAAAAGAAGCAGCTTTTGAATCAGTAAAAGTAACTTCAATGGTATTTGGTATCTTAATTGGTGCAACAGCTTTCTCAATGGTATTTACTTATACTGGTGGAGATGAGATTGTTGAACATTTTATGACAAATTTACCTGGTGATGAAAAAATTGCCTTTATTTTATTTACTATGTTAGCTATTTTTATTTTAGGATTCTTTATTGATTTTGTTGAAATTTCATATATTATTGTTCCAATTTTAGTACCAATAGCTGATGCTTTAGGAATAAGTCCTGTTTGGTTTGCGATTTTAATTGCGATGAATTTACAAACATCATTTTTAACACCGCCATTTGGATTCTCCCTTTTCTATCTAAAAGGAGTAGTTCCACCAAATGTAAGAACAATAGATATTTATAAAGGTGTGTTACCATTTATTTTTATACAAGTAGCTGTTTTACTAACCCTTGTATTTTTCCCAGAATTTTTTGGAATAACACAGTAATATTGTAAGAGGTTTTTCCTCTTACCTTTAATCAAGAAGAGATATGAAAACTAAAAATTTTTTTATACTTATTTTAAATCTAATCTTTAAAACAAAAGATAAAATGTTCTCTTTTGTAAATGACCCTCAACAAAGAATTTATACTGTACCAAGGCTTGAATAATTAAATCTTTTTTTCAAAACAAAACAACAATTAAAAAAAGGAAAAAAATGTTAGATAGCAAATACCAAAAATTTTTTGATGAGATTTCATTAAAAATCTCAAAAGATAAAATCTTCACAGATAAACTACACACTTTAGCATATGGAACGGATGCCTCTTTTTATAGATTGATTCCAAAGATTGTAATCAAAACTGATAACGCAAAAGAGGTTCAAGATATTATTGAATTATCTAATTCTATGAATTTAAGCATTACATTCAGAGCAGGTGGAACTTCACTTTCAGGGCAAGCAATTAGTGATTCTATTTTAGTTATAACTTCTAGAAATTTTTCAAACTTTAAAATAGCAAGTGATGCAAGTTTTATCTCACTTGAACCAGCACTTACAGGTGCTCAAGTAAATGGATTATTAGCAAGATATTCTAAAAAAATTGGACCAGATCCAGCAAGTATAAATGCTGCTATGATTGGTGGAATTGCTGCAAATAATGCATCAGGAATGTGTTGTGGAATTTCTCAAAATTCTTATAAAACTTTAAAATCAATGAAATTAATCTTTGCAGATGGAACTAAACTTGATACAGCTTGTGAAGAGAGTAAAAATGAATTTAGAAAAACTCATGCAGATTTCCTAAAAGATTTAAAAAGCTTTTCAGATGATACAAAATCGAATGAAGAATTAAGAGCAAAAATTGAGAAAAAATTTAAAATAAAAAATACATGTGGTTACTCTTTAAATGCATTAATTGACTTTGATGATGAGTTTGAAATACTTCAACATTTAATAATAGGAAGTGAAGGAACTTTAGCATTTATTGAAGAAGTAACTTATTACACAGTTGAAGATTTAAAAGATAAAGCAAGTGCCTTGATTTATTTTAAAGATATGAATGAAGCCTGTCATGCAGTTACAAAACTAAAACTTGCAAGGGATTCTAAACAAATTATAGTTGATGCTGTTGAACTTATGGATAGAGCAGCATTAAGAAGTATTGAACAAGACCCAGCAATGCCAAAATTTATAAAAGATTTCGATGATGAAGTAACAGCACTTTTAATTGAAACAAGAGCAATTAGTGATGAAAAACTAAATATCCAAATAGCACAAATAGAAGATTTATTAAAAGAATTTAGTGTAAAAAGAGAAATTTATTTTACAAAAGATGAACAAGAATACACACTATATTGGAAAATTAGAAAAGGATTATTCCCAGCTGTTGGAGCTGTAAGAATAACAGGAACAACAGTTATTATTGAAGATGTTGCTTATCCTATTGAAGTGTTAGCTCAAGCTACACTTGAACTTCAAGAATTGTTCCAAAAATATGGTTATAGTGAAGCTTTAATTTTTGGGCATGCTCTAGAAGGAAATTTCCACTTTGTATTTACACAAGATTTCTCTGATGCTAAAGAAGTAAAAAGATATGATAATTTGATGAATGAAGTTGTTAATTCAGTTGCAGTTAAATACCAAGGAAGCTTAAAAGCAGAACATGGAACTGGGCGAAACATGGCTGCATTTATTGAAGTAGAGTGGGGACATGATGCATATATCATGATGAAAAAAATTAAATCTCTATTTGACCCAAAAGGTTTATTAAATCCAGGTGTTATAATAAATGATGATAAAGAAGCTCACTTAAAAAATCTAAAAACACTTCCAGCTACTAATGAAATTGTTGATAAATGTATTGAGTGTGGTTTCTGTGAACCAACTTGCCCATCAAATGAATTAACATTAACGCCTAGACAAAGAATTGTAATAAATAGAGAAATATCAAGACTTGAAAGTATTGGAAATCATAAAGAGGCACGTGAGTATAAAAAACTTTATCAATATGATGGAATAGAAACATGTGCAACATGTAGTTTATGTTCAACGGCATGTCCTGTTAAAATTGACACAGGAAGTTTAACTAAACATTTAAGAGCTGAACAACTAACTCCTGGGGCAAAATCAATTGCAAATTTTGTAGCAAATAATTTTAGTGGTACATTAAAAGGTATAAGATTTGGTCTTCATAGTGCAAACTTTATACATAAAGTTTTAGGAACACCAAGTATGGAAACATTCACTAAAACTATGAGAGATTTAAGTAGAAATTCTTTACCAAAATGGTCTATAACAATGCCAAAAGGTACAAATATAAACTTAAACTTTGAGCAACAAGTAAAAGATAAAAAAGTAGTATATTTTCCATCTTGTATTAGTAGAACAATGGGATTAAATGATGTTTCAAAAGAAGAAAAAGAACTATTTGATGTTACAGTTGAACTATTACAAAAAGCTAATTATCAAATCATTTTTCCCGAGAATTTACCAAATTTATGTTGTGGAATGCCATTTAGTTCAAAAGGATTTAATGAAGCAGCCCATACAAAATCAAGTGAATTAGAAGAAGCACTTTTAAATGCAAGTGAATTTGGAGAGTATCCAATTTTATGTGATACAAGTCCATGTACTAAAAAAATGATGGAGAGTTTTTCACATAAATTATCTATTTATGAACCAATAGAGTTTGCATTAACTTTTTTAACAAAAGATTTAGAATTTACTCCAATAGATGAACCAATAACTATTCACACAACTTGTAGTTCAAGAAAAATGGGACTTGAAGATAAATTTAAAAAATTAGCACTTTTATGCTCAAACAATGTAATAATTCCAGCAGATGTAAAATGTTGTGGGTTTGCAGGTGATAGAGGATTTAATTTCCCAGAATTAAATGATTCTGCACTAAGATATTTAAAAAAGCAAACAAATGGTGCTAAAATGGCATTTTCTACAAGTAAAACTTGTGAAATAGGATTGAGTGAAAAATCTGGGCTTGATTATAATTCAATATTCTATCTTATAAACAAAGTTACAAAAGCAAAAAATTTATAATCTTTTTTCCATAAAAACAGATATTTACCATTTTTTTGGTAAAATATCTGCTTTACGAAAGAAGGAATTATAATGTACAAACTTTTTTTATCTTTAATTATTGGTTCAAGTATTACTTATGCAGCAATGGTAAATGGTATTGCATTGACTGTAAATGACGAGCCAATCACTCTTTATGACATTGATAGAACAATGGCTGTTAACAAAGTTAGTAAAAATGAGGCTGTTAGTTACTTGATTGACAAAATTTTATATGATCAAGTAGTTCAAGAAAACAATATAACTGCTGATGTTTTTGATGTAAATAATTATATTGAAAAACTTGCAAATGCAAATGGGATGGATGTTTATTCATTTAAATCAATTGTAAAACAAAAATATCCTGATTATTCTGTTTTTGAAAATGAAGCTAAAAATGCGGTAATTAGACAAAAACTTGTTCAAAAAATTGTAAAAGGTCAATTGGCAATTGCAACTGAAGAAGATATGCAATTATATTATGAAAAAAATCAAAATCAATTTATGACTGCAAAAAGTTTTGATGTAATTCAATATGCTTCAAAAAATAAAAATGCATTATTAGAAACTTTAAAAAATCCTTTAATCATCTCTTCAGAAGTTCAAAAAGCACCTTTGACTTTAGAGACTCAAAGTTTACAAGCTCAAATGCAATATTTATTAAATGAAACAAAAATAAACTCTTTCACTCCAATATTTACAGCAAATAAACAGTTTATTTCACTATTTATTACAAGAAAAAATGGCTCAACAGCTCTTTCATTTGAAAGTGTAAAAGCTAGAATTTTCAATGATATTATGAGTACAAGAGAAAAAAAATATCTTAAAGATTATTTTGAAAAACAAAAATTAACAGCAGATATAAAAATAGTTAGATAAAGGGAAATTAGATGTCGAGTATGTTTGAAGTAATAATTGGACTAGAAGTTCATGCACAATTAAATACAAAAAGTAAACTATTTTGTTCTTGTGCAACAAGTTTTGGAGAAGAGCCAAATACAAATGTATGTCCTACTTGTTTAGGATTACCTGGAGCACTTCCTGTTTTAAATAAAGAAGCAGTTCATAAAGCTATTATGCTAGGTACTGCACTTAAATCAAAAATTAATCAAAAATCAGTATTTAATAGAAAAAACTACTTCTATCCAGATTTACCAAGTGGTTATCAAATCTCTCAATTTGAAGTTCCAGTTGTTGGACTTGGTGAATTAACTATTGATTTTCCAGATGGAAGACAAAAAACAATTGGTGTAACAAGAGCTCATTTAGAAAATGATGCAGGTAAAAATATCCATGCAGGAACTGTTTCTCATGTAGATTTAAATAGAGCTGGAACACCTCTACTTGAAATCGTAAGTGAACCTGATATGAGAAGTGCAGAAGAAGCAATCTTATATCTTAAAAAACTTCACTCAATTGTTAGATATCTTGGAATTTCTGATGCTAATATGCAAGAAGGAAGTTTTAGATGTGATGTTAATGTTTCAATTAGACCAAAAGGTGATACAAACCTATATACTAGATGTGAAATCAAAAATATGAACTCTTTTAGATTCATTGAAAAAGCGATTCATTATGAAGTAAATAGACATATTGAAGCTTGGGAAGATGGAGTTCATTCAACTGAAATCGTTCAAGAAACAAGACTTTTTGACCCAAGCACTGGTGAAACTAGAAGTATGAGAGGAAAAGAAGATGCTGCTGATTATAGATATTTTCCAGATCCAGACCTTTTACCTTTAATTATTACAGATGAAATGATAAGTGAATACTCAAATATTCCTGAACTTCCAGATGAGAAAAAAGAAAGATTTGTAAAAGAGTATGGACTAAAAGAGTATGATGCTTCAGTTATCACAGCTTCACTTGAAATGGCTAACTTCTTTGATGAAATGATGAAAGAAGGAATTAGTGCTAAAAATGCGACTACTTGGTTAACTGTTGAATTACAAGGAAGATTAAAAGAAGGTGTTACAATTGAAGAATCTTCAATAACATCAAAAACTTTGGCAACACTTGTAAAAAGAATTGAAGACAATACAATTTCTGGAAAAGCAGCTAAAGAAGTTCTTGATTATTTAATGGAAAATGATAGTGATGTTGACTCAGTTATTGAAAAACTAGGACTAAAACAAGTAAGTGATGATGGAGCTTTATTAGCTATTATTGATGAGATTTTAAATGCAAATCAAGATAAAGTAGCTGAATATAAAGCTGGTAAAGAAAAAATGTTTGGATTCTTCGTTGGACAAGCTATGAAAGCTAGTAAAGGAAGTGCTAATCCAAATAAAATCAATGATTTATTAAAAGAAAGATTAGCTTAATGAATCAAGGGTCTATTGCAGTAATTGGTGCAGGTAAGTGGGGACAAGCTCTTCATTTTGCACTAAGCCAAAAACAAAAATGCCTAATATCTTCAAGAAGTAAAAGAGAAATAGAAAATTTTGTTGATTTAGAAACTGCAATGGATTGCGAATATTTAGTAATCGCCATTCCTGCTCAAGAGATTAGAGGTTGGTTAAAAGAGAATTTTGTTTTTAAAGGACAAAAAATTTTAGTAGCTTCAAAAGGAATAGAAGCAAAAACTGGCGAGTTTTTAAATGAAATTTATTCAAAGTTTGTTCCTGATAAAAACATTGGATTTATTTCAGGTCCTTCATTTGCAGCAGAAGTTATAAAAGGTTTACCTTGTGCTTTAGTAATAAACTCAAAATCAAAAAAACTTTATAAATCGTTTCAACCATTTTTCCCAAATTTTATAAAAACTTATTATAGTGCAGATGTAATTGGAGCAGAAATAGCAGGAGCTTACAAAAATGTTTTAGCAATAGCTAGTGGAATTTGTGAAGGTTTACAACTAGGCAAAAATGCACAAGCTTCACTAATTGCTAGAGGACTTGTAGAGATGCAAAGATTTGGAAAATATTTTGGTGCAAAAAAATCTTCATTTTTAGGATTAAGTGGAGCGGGAGATTTATTTCTTACTGCAAATTCTACTATGAGTAGGAACTTTAGAGTTGGACTTGGATTATCTCAAAATAAAAAATTAGAAGATATATTAAAAGAGTTAGGAGAAGTTGCAGAAGGTGTTAAAACAGCTGATGCAATTCACAATTTATCAAAAAAATACTCTATTTATACTCCAATTGCAAACGAAGTAAAACTAATATTAGATGGTAAAAATCCAAAAGACAGTCTAAAAGATTTATTGAAAAATTAGAGTTATGAATAGAATAATAATTCTAATATCTTTTTCTTTTGTATTAGTTATCCACCTTTTACTCCTATATTTTTACAAAAATTCTCAAATTCTAAAACCCTATACAAAAGAAAATTCTAGTGTACAAATTCAACTAACTAAAATTTCAAAAGTTGAAAAAGAACAAGAAAAACAACAACCCCAACAAGAACAAACAATAGTTAAAAAAGAGATACCAAAAATTCCTCAAAAAGAACCATTGAAAAAAAGTGAAAATGTTAAAAATATTGAAAAACCAAAAGTCACTGAAATACAAGATGCAATAAAAGAAGAAACAACTACAACAAAAACTGAAGAAAAAAATATAACACAAGAAAACATCACTAAAAAAGATTCAACAATAGATGAAATTAACAAAAATGTAAATAAAGAGATTGAAGCATTAATTGATGATTATGGTAAAAAACTCAGAGATGAAATAAATAAAAATAAAAACTATCCAACTATTTCAAAAAAGTTAAAAGAACAAGGTAAAGTAATAGTACGTTTTAGAGTGCTCAAAAACGGATTATTTGATGATATTAGTATTTTGATATCAAGTAATAAAGAAAGACTTGATAATGCAGCTTTAAATGCTTTATATGATACAAAAAAATATTTACCCTATGATAATAGAATAAAAAAAGAGTTTATTGAATACAATTTACCTTTGGAATTCGTACTAAATTAACTCTAAAAAATGATAAGATTTAATCTATGAAAACAATATCACTTTTAAATCTTTTATATGCACTAATACCTTTGAGTTTAGTATATATTTACTATGTGAAATTAACAAATAACAAAACAGAAATAATTTATGCAACATTTAGAATGGTTATTCAACTTTTAGGTGTGGGTTATCTACTTATTTATATTTTTGAAGAAAAAAATATTTTTATAGGAAGTTTAATACTTCTATTTATGATATTGATTTCAACATTTATTAGTATCAGAAATACATCAAATAAAACATCTTCTCATTTTATAAATATTTTTCTTTCTATATTACTATCAGGAGTTTTTCATCTAATTCTAATAATTTATTTTATTCTAGATTTTGATACATTTTATGAACCAAGATATGTTATTCCAATTGCAGGGATGATATTTGCAAATTCTATGAATGTTTTATCACTGTGTATAGAAAGATTTGAAAAAGAACTAATAAGAAATGATTCATTTGAGAAGTCAAAAGCAATAGCTTTTAAATCAGCGATGATTCCTCAAATAAACTCTTTTTTAGCAGTTGGATTAGTTACACTTCCAGGAATGATGACTGGACAAATACTATCAGGAATTGACCCATTAATTGCAGTTAGATATCAAATAATGATAATGAGTACAATACTTTCAAGTGCAGGTTTATCAATGATGATATATTTTGCACTTAAAAAGAATTAACTATTTAATTTTTTATGAGTATCACCCCAAAGGTAAAGCTGTTTTATAATTGGTTTTAATGTTTTTCCATATTCAGTTAAAGAGTATTCAACTTTTGGAGGAACAACCGGATAAACTTCTCTATGAACTAAACCATCCATTTCTAACTCTCTTAATTTTTGTATTAACATCTTTTGAGTTGCATTTGGTAATAATTTTTGAAGTTCACTAAATCGTTTTTTTTCATCTCTTAAATACCAAATAATTAATATTTTCCACTTTCCTGCTAACACGTCAATATCTGTTTCTACGGGACATTTAAAATCTTTATCAAAATTTTCATTTTCAATTTTTTTATTCATTTTTTCTCTGAATGTATCTTTTTGGATAGTACCTTACTTTAAAATTAGTTCTTGTTCTTTTGTTATATTTTAGATAAAGTTATAATTAAAGTAAATAAGTTAAGGAGAAAATTAATGAAAGCTTTTGTAGTTGAAAAGATTGCAGATAAAGAATTTACAACAGAAATAAAAGAGTTACCTATTCCTAAATGTAAAGAAAATGAAATTGTTATAAAAGTAAGTTACTCTTCACTAAATTATAAAGATGCATTAAGTTCAGTTGGAAATCCAGGAGTTACAAGAAAGTTTCCTCACATAACAGGGATTGATGTTGCAGGAACTGTATATGAATCAACATCTACGATATTTAAAGTTGGAGAAAGAGTTTTAGTAACTGGTTATGATATGGGAATGAATACAGATGGTGGACATGCTGAATATGTAAAAGTTCCAGCTTCTTGGGTTGCTAGAATTCCTGATTCCATCACTGATAAAGAGATAATGACTTTTGGAACAGCTGGATTAACAGCAGCATTAAGTATAAGTGAACTTATTTCAAATGGTGTAAAAGCTGAATCTGGAGATATTTTAGTAACTGGCGCAACAGGGGGAGTTGGTTCAATTACTGTTTCTATATTAAGTAAATTAGGTTATAACGTAACAGCACTTTCTGGGAAAAAAGAGAAAGCTGAATACTTAAAAAGAATTGGAGCAAATGAAGTTATATCAAGAGAAGAATTTCTTGATTCATCTAATAAACCATTATTAAGCGAAAAATATGCAGGTGTAATTGATACTGTTGGTGGTGAAATTTTAGCACAAGCATTAAAACAAATAAAATATGATGGAGTAGCAACTTGTTGTGGATTAACATCTTCTCATGAACTAAATACAAATGTATTTCCATTTATTTTAAGAGGTGTTAGATTAATTGGTATTGATTCAGTTGAGTGTAAATTAGAGAAAAAACAAGCTGCTTGGGAAAAACTTGCAAGTAGATGGAAAATAAATACTTTAAGTAATATAACAAATGAAATAACATTAAACGAAATAAAAGAGGCTTATGAACATTTATTGTCAGGAAAAGCAGTAGGAAGATATGTAGTAAAAATAAAAGAGTAGATTAATTTTTAATCTACTCTTATTTCGCCTGTTTCAACTTTTTGACTATATATAGTCTCTTTCCCTAATTGTAAAATTTTTGCTTGGTCAATCCATTGAAGATTTTTTGCATAACCAGGAAGAAGTAGAAAATTCTCAATCCATTCTGCATTTTTATTTGACCATCTTGCAATTTGTTCAAAGTGATAAATTCCTAAATTATTTAAATCATTTTCAACTTTTGAGTCAATACCTTTTATTTTTTTTAGATTATCTTTACCTGTTGGTTTTGGAGAACTTAAAACTAAAGGTTTATAATCTAAAGGAGAACTTCTCTTAAAAATAGGATTAATTGAGGTTCTTGTTCCACCTTCATCTTTTGTTTCTGACGAACTATCACTTTTAATAGGTTTTATATTTGGATTAGACGCTTTTGCAACAATATATCCTATAAAAAAACCTATAATTAAAGCTATAACTAAGTTTGTCACTATAAGTGGAGCAATCTCTAACATTATATTAATCTCCTAAAATATTAAATTCAACTCTTCTATTTATCTCTGACAAACCATTTTCATCATCTTTTGCAATAGGAAATTCTTCACCATATCCAATAGCAGTAATTTTATCTTTTGAAACACCTAAAGAAACAAGAAATTCTTTTACACTATTTGCTCTATCTTGAGAAATTTGTTTATTAAGTTCATCTTTTCCTCTTGAATCTGTATGACCTGCTACTTCAACTTTTAAAGTTGGGTTATCAATTAATATTTTTGAGATATCTTGAATTACCAATTTAGAATCTTCTGTTAAAGTTGTACTTCTTCTTTCAAAAGTAATCTTTCTAGTTTGTAAAAGATTATTTATTAATAATTGTACATCTTCTTTTGTTGAAACTTGATTAGAAGTCTGTTCATTTTGTACTTTAATTTCATTATTTGTTTCATTTTGTACAGTATTTGTAGTATTTTCTGAAATTATTTCTTCTTTTTTAGGTGTATTATTTTGAACAATTACATTTGGAAGTCTAATATCTGTTTTTAAATCTATATTTAATCTTGAAATAAGAGTTTCTAATAAGTCTTTATAATTTGAATCTTTCAACTCACCAGATAAAGTAATTTCATTATCAACTACAGTAATTTTTGAATTATCCGAGAAAAAATCTTTAAATGGTATTATTAATGGTGAAACACTTTCTAATACATTTTCATCTAAAACTCTATTATCTTCAAATTTATAATCACCTTCTCTATTTACATTTAAAAAATCAGCTACTTTTGATGCATCTTCTTGATTTGCAAACAAACCACTCATTTCAATAACACCAGATTTTTTTTCAAGTACAAAATTAGCTGGTTTATCCTCTTCTTTTTCACCAAATAAATTGAAGATTTTATCTTTAAAAGATATTAAATCATCTGTAAAAGTATCCTCTTTTATAGAAGTTGAATTTGTTTTTTTACTAAAATAATCATTGTAATCAAAACCATAAATTGAGAAAACATTCAAAAGAAGAAAACACACAAGTAAAAAAAATATTTTTCGCAGAAGAGACATCCAAACCCTTTTTATAATATAATTTGCTTTATTATATCTTTAGTATACTAACTATAAGTTAAATTGGTTTTACATTATACACAAAAGAAAAAGAAATATGTAGAAGTTTTACTTAGTAAAATAAATTAAATATAGAATTTACAGAAGAGGTATAAGATTTAAACATACAAATCAAGATAAAATGTACGGATTTGGATTTGAAAAAGCTGATTCAATTTTAATTGTAATTAGTCAAACAGCAAGGGATTTAATCGTAAAAAACAATACTGAATTAAGTCTTGGAGAAAATGCTTTATTACAAAGTGATGAAAATGGAGTTACAACAAGACGTAAAGTTTTCGCTTCTGGTGATGTGGTAACAGGTGCACGAACAGTTGTAGAAGCAGTTGCCGTTTCAATTGAAGAGTATATAAATACTTTTCCACCTAAAATGAAGCCTTATTAGGCTTTATTTAGGATTTCTAACCAAAAATATTTATTTGCTACACCTTTTTCTACTGGCTTCCAACCATAAGTTATAGAATGTAAATATAAAACATCATCTAATAATTTAAAAGTTAATTCTTTATTTGTATATTTTCCTAAAATTTCTGAAAAAATTGCATAAACATGATTTTCATCTTCATCAATTTTGTAATTAAAATTATCTAAATTTTCTAATTGTTTATCTAAAAAATCTTTGATTCTATCTTTTGACATAATTATCCTTTTTGTAATGAAAGCGCGTATTGTATAGTTTTAATACTTGTATCTATATAATTTATATACTATTGATTACAATCAATGAATGACAAAATCTAAACACCTATAATTTCTGAAAAATTTTTAAGGATTATAAATATGAGTATGTTTTGTTATCAATGTGAAATGAGTCAAAAAGGTGGTTGTGGAAGTACTGGTGCAACAGTTGGAACTTGTGGAAAAGATGAAAATCTTTCAAGGCTTCAAGATATTATGATTTTTGGTTTAAAAGGTCTTAGTGCATATAGAGAACATCTAAACACTTTTAAACCAGAACTTACAAAAGAGATAGATGATGTTATGAGTGAAACTTTATACTTTACTCTTACAAATGTAAATTTTAATTTTAATGACCATATCAATCAACTAATGAAAGTTGGAAGTGCTGGAGTTAAAGTGATGAACCTATTAGGTGAAGCACATACAAATAGATTTGGTATTCCAACACCTGTTAGAGTTCCTCAAAATAAAGTTGAAGGAAAAGCTATTTTAGTTTCTGGACATGATTTAGAGTTTTTTGAAAAACTATTAATTGCAACAGAAGATAAAGGTATAAATGTATATACACACTCTGAAATGTTACCAGCTCACGGTTACCCTGAACTAAGAAAATTCAAACACCTAAAAGGAAATGTAGGAAAAGCATGGTTTGACCAAGCAAAACTAATGGAGAAATTTACAGGAACATTTGTAGTAAATACAAATTGTATTGTTCCTCCTAAAAAAAATTGTTCTTATATTGATAGAGTATTTACACATAAAATTGTTGGAATTGAAGGTTCAACTCCTATTGAAAATTATGATTTTACTGCATTAATCGAAAAAACTTTAGCTTGTCCTGATGCCAATGGAATTGATTTAAATGAAGATACAACACTTGTAACAGGTCACAACTATAAAACAGTTCTAACACTAGCTCCTCAAATTTTAAAAGCTATAGAAGAAGGGAAAATCAAACAATTTTTTGTAGTTGCAGGTTGTGATGCACCAGGGAAACCAGGAGAATATTATAGAGAATTAACTCAAAACTTACCAAAAGACACAGTGATTTTGACTTCATCTTGTGGGAAATTTAGATTTAACGATATTGATTTTGGAGAAATTGAAGGAACTGGAATTCCAAGATATTTAGACTTAGGACAATGTAATGACTCTTATGGAGCAGTAGAAATTGCTAAAGCTTTAAGTGAGGCACTAAAAACACCAATCAATGATTTACCAGTATCAATTGTATTATCATGGATGGAACAAAAAGCTGTGATTATTCTTTTAGCTTTATTCTCACTTGGAGTGAAAAATATCTATCTTGGACCAAAACCTCCACAATTTGTAAATGAAGATATTTTCAACTTTTTAGCTGAAAACTTCAATCTTACACTTACAACAAATGCAAAAGATGATTTGAAAAAACTTCTTATTGCATAAAAATAAAGAGAATTTATTCTCTTTATTTCTTCCAGTTTTTATATGGATTTTTCATCAAATTTGAGTTGTAATATCTTTCATCTGATGTAACTTCTTCTTTTATCCAAGAAGGAAGTTTTATAGTTTCATTTTCATCTAAAAGCTCAACTTCTGCAACAACTAAACCATCATTGTCACCATAAAAAATATCAAGTTCAAAAGTATGATTTTCATAATCTATCAAATATCTTGTTTTATCAATAACTGGTTTTTGACAAAGTTTATCAAGCATCTCATTTGCTTCATCTAGTGGTATTTCATATTCAAACTCCAATCTAGTTGCTCCAATATTTGAACCTTTTATAGTTAAATATGCTTTATCATTTTTTACTCGCACTCGAACAACTGCATCTTTATTTGTTGATAAATAACCTTGTTTTATTCTATTTCCATTTTCTAAAGTTCCAAGTTTTTCCAAATCTACAAGGTATTTTCTTTCTATTTCTAAGGCCATATATATCCTCTTTTTTGTTTTTGTAATTTTATCGAAAAAATTTATTTGAAACTATTTTTTTGTGATAGAATTAAAAAAAGGAGTTACAATGAAAACAATAGTAAGTTTATTGGTGTTTTTAAGTGCTATTTTTGCTTCAGATGTTCCTGAAGAATTTGACAAACTTCTTTACGAAAAAGGTGAAAAAGTTTTTGAAAAAAAATGTATGGAATGCCATGAAAAATATATGGATATTCCACTTTTAATGAAAAATTTTATAGAAGAAAATAATAAACTGTTAAATCTAAAAGCTCCAACTGGAAATGAAATCTCTTTTAGATTAAAACAACAAATCGGTCATAGAGATGATATAGAGTTCCAACTTCATCAAACAGAAGAGTTTATGAAAGATTATCTATTTAATCCAGATAGAGCAAAAACTATCTGTTTAGAAGGTGTAATAAGACACTTTAAAACTATGCCAAGCCTTAAAGGAAAAGTTAGTGAAGAAGAAATCTATCAGGTAAATCACTACTTATACTTTTTAGAAGGGTTCAATGGAATTAATAGCTTCTTCCACAAAGAAGAATTAGAATTAAAATAAGGAAAATAAATGAAAAAATTTGTTTTATCTATGGTTACTTTAGTAACACTTGCTTTTGCAGATGGAAATATTACTTATAAAATTGATGGAAAAGATTATGAAGGTTACTATGTAAGTGCATCAAAAAATGCACCATTAGTTTATATGGTTCATGATTGGGATGGTATTACTGATTATGAAATAAAAAGAGCTTCTATGTTAAAAGATTTAGGTTATTCAGTTTTTGCAGTTGATTTATATGGAAAAGGTATTCGTCCAACTGAACTTGCAGATAAAAAAGCGATGACAAAATCTTTATATGATAATAGAGAAGAGATGAGAAAAAGACTAAATGCAGGTTTTGAAGAGGCAAAAAAACTTGGATTAAATACAACTAATTCTTTAGGAATGGGTTATTGTTTTGGTGGAAGTTCTATTTTAGAGATGGCAAGAAGTGGAGCCGATTTAAAAGCATTTGTTCCTTTTCATGGAAATTTAGCAACACCAGCAGGAGAAGATTATAAAAACACAAAAGGAAAAATTGTAGTTTTCCATGGAAGTGCAGATACGGTTGTGCCTTTTAGTGAATTTGCTGATTTAGCAGTAGAACTAGAAAAAACTGGACTTAACCATGAAATGATAACTTATAGTGGAGCACCTCATGCTTTTACAGTATTTGGAGCAAAAAGTTATAGGGAAGATGCAGATAAAAAATCTTGGAAAAGATTTACAGAAGTTTTAGAAGAAACTTTAAAATAAAAGCAAGTTTTACTTGCTTTTATAGTTTGATAATTCTATTAAATTCTTATCTGGATCTCTTATATAAATAGATTCTATTTCGCCATTAGCTCCTGTTCTACTTACAATTCCTTCTTCAATTTCTATACCTAAATTCTCTATATGATTTTTTGCTTCACGTAAAGGTGTTTCTATTATGAAACACAAATCAGCACTACCAGCTTTAACATTGAATGCTTTTGGCTCAAATTCGCTTCCTAATAGATGTAGATTAATTTTCTGATTGCCAAATTTTAAAGCAACTCTTGTACCTTTGAAAATCTCTTTTTCCATACCCAAAACATTTGTATAAAACTCTACTGTTTTATCTATATCTTTTACAGTTAAAACTAAGTGGTCTAATCTACTTATTTTTATCATAATATTTCCTATTATAAGTGTTCCAATTCATCTAAAGTTTTTGGCCAATGATTTGTAAATAGGTGTTCTTCTAATGTTTCTCTTATATCATCAGGAATTTTTACAGATGTTTTTGTAACAAAATTAAAGTGTATTAATATACATTTTCCTGTTGTACAAAGTTTTCCATCTTGATAAACTGCATGGCTTAATTCAATAGATGAATTACCAAGTTTTGTAACTCCAGTTTTTACTATAACTTCCTTACCCCAAAATACTTCTTTTAGGAAATCAAAAGAGCTGTGAGCCATGATAAGATTCCACTCTTTGATATTTGCCTTTGGCATAAAGATACGAAATATCTCATCTCGTGCAGCTTCAAACCACACACCGTAAGTGTTGTTATTAATATGCCCAAGTGCATCTGTTTCTAAAAATCTTGGTTTTATTATTTCTGTGAACATTTTATTTTCTCCAATTAAAAGGAGAATAGTTTAACGAAATGAAATTAGAGGAAAGTTAATTACTATTTACTTTCTTTTAATTTGTCAAATATTTTTAAAATGTAGTCATTCTTTCCAAAAGCTTCTTTTTTATATTTATTTAATATATTCAAAATAGTTTTTGTTTCAATAGATACACTATTAATATATATATGTTCAAAAAAGACATATTTTTCTATGTACTTTTTATACTCACTAAATCCATATGCTTCACAATTTATCGCTAACAATGTCAGTATTTCATCATCAATTAGTGCCCTTAAAATATTTGCATATTGCTTTACATTAATTATTTCATTTTTAGATTTTTCATCAATAAATTTTAATAGTTGAAATAATACCATATAGTAGTTTTTGACTACTCTCTCGCTTTGATTTATTTCTTTAAAATTCTTATATACTTCATCAATAGGCAGTTCACTTTCAGGGGAACCATCAAGATTATTATAATTAACAACTCGTATATTAATCTTATGAAAAGTTATTTTTTCTTTAAACAAATTTAAATATATATTGTGTTGTTCTAGTAATTTAAAAAATGTATTTTCAAACATTTGTAATTTTGTAGCTTCATTTTGAAGTTTTAATGATTCACTTTGTTCTTGTTGAGCAATTCGTGAACCTTCTAGCTCTTTTCTTGTAGCTTCAAGTTCTTCTCTTGATAATTCTAATTCTTTAGTTTGAATTTTTATTGTATAAATTATTGCAAATAAACTAAATAAAGCGAAGATAGGATTTAATGTACCACCAAAAAAATCGCCAAAAGTTCCCCAATCAGCTTTTTTAGTAGTATCTAAATCAAATATTTTTAAATAATATATTACTAATAATCCAATAAATAGACCTATTGCTATAACTAATATCCAATTTAAGAAATTTAATTTTGATGAATTTTTTTCTTCTGAAGCCATAAAAATCCTTTTTAATAGTTATTTTATTCAAGGTCAAGGCGGAGTGATTTTTTTGCGAGGGAGCATACAAGCAGTATGTGACTGAGTAAAAAAATTGCTCCAACGCAGAGATTGGGTAAAAGAACTATTAAAAATCGTCGAAGTCAATAGAACCTTTTGAGTAGTTAACTACATTTCCTTCGAAGAAATTCGTTCTTTGGTCATTGAAAGATGCATAACCATCAACCCATGGAATAGGGTGTTTTACATTGTATTCTGGTTTATATCCAACAGCTTCAAGTCTTCTATCTGCCAAATATTGAATATATTGTTTGATTATTCCATCTGTAAATCCAAGAATTTGCCCTTGAGTAATATATGCTCCCCAAGATGCTTCAAGCTCTACCGCTTTTCTGAACATTGCTCTTACAGTTTCTTCTAACTCTTGTGTGAATAAGTCAGGTCTTTCTTTTCTAACACTATTTATCATATTTTGGAAAAGTAAAAGGTGAGTTACTTCATCTCTTTGGATAAATCTAATCATTTGTGAAGACCCAAGCATTTTTCCTGATTTTCCAAGGGCATAAATAGCTGCAAATCCTGCATAAAAATATAAACCTTCTAAAATTTGATTTGCAAAAAGTGCTAAAACAATCTTTTCATCAGTGATTTCACCTGAAAGATTTTTATAAACATCTGCAATATACTTGTTTTTTTCTCTCAATTTTGCATCATTTTTCCACATATCATAAATCAAATCTGTATTATCTGAAATAGACTCAACCATAACCGCATAAGATTTACTATGATTCGCTTCTTCATAAGATTGTCTTGCTAAACAAGCATTTATTTCAGGTGCAGTTATATATGGATTTATATTATCCATCAAATTATTTGTTTGTAATGAATCCATAAAAATAAGCTGACTTAAAACTAAATCATACATTCTTTTTTCAGCTGGTGTTAAAAACTTATAATCCTTTGCATCACCTGTCATCTGAACTTCTCTTGGAAACCAAGTATTTGCTTCCATTGTATCCCAAAGATTCAATGCCCATTGATATTTCATTTTTGTGAAATTGATCATTCCATCACTATTTCCACCAAAAACTCTTCTATCATTTAAGCTCTCTTTAGAATCAGGGTTATAATTAGTTTTTCTTTCCATTAGTAGTCCTCTATATTTTCAATATTTTATTCAAATCTATTTTATGAAATGAGGTTATCTTATTGACAACCTGCACACTCCATACTTCTATCTTCTACATCATTTTTTGCTTCTGGACTTTGGCTTCTTAAATAATATGTTGATTTAAGTCCAAGCTTCCAAGCTAATGTATAGATTTCATGTAAATATTTCCCACTTGCTTTATCTAAACTCATAAAAATATTTGTTGATTGCCCTTGGTCTATCCATTTTTGTCTAATTGCAGCTGCTTTAATAACTTGTAATTGGTCAATTTCAAAAGCAGGTGTATAATATGCCCAAGTTTCAGGTGATAATTTTGGTACAACAACAGGGATTAATCCTGATAAATTCTCTTCAAACCATTTTCTTTTGTAAACTGGCTCAATTGCTTGTGTAGTTCCAACTAAAATTGAAATAGATGAAGTAGGAGCAACAGCCATTAAGTAACCATTTCTCATACCATCTTTTTTAACTTTTTCTCTTAATACATCCCAATCATAAGAAGTATCAAATAAGTCTTTATCTACAAGTGCATTTACAGCTTGTGGTGCATGATCGTGAGGCATAATTCCTAAAGACCATTTTGAACCTTCAAATGTTGGATAAATACCTTTTTCAATTGCTAAATCTGAACTTGATTTAATTGCGTTATATGAAATTGCTTCCATAACTTGGTCAATTTTTTTGAAGTGTTCATTTGAACCCCAAGCTAGTTTATATTCAGCTAACATTTCAGCTTCACCCATAACACCAAGACCAATACTTCTTGATTTTAGGTTTGTTACTTTTACTTTTTTAAGTGGATAGAAGTTTAAATCTATTACATTATCAAGCATTCTAATAGCAATTGGAACTACTCTTTCGATGTCCTCTTTTGTATTTATTCTTGATAAGTTAACTGATGCTAAGTTACAAACAGCTGTATCTCCATCAATTTTTTCTTTTTCAACTATAAATACTCTTTTTCCATTGATACTATCAAGTGCAGAAACTTTGTTTGCTTTTTTAGTAATTTCACCATCAACTAATACTAAATCTTCTTCATCAAAAGTTTGAACAGAACCATCTACAAACTCTAATCTGATTTTGTAGTAGTTAGGATTTGTATTTTGGAAAATCTCTGTACAAAGATTTGAGCTTCTGATGTGTCCCACGTGTGAATTTGGATTTGCTCTATTTGCATTGTCTTTGAAACATAAAAATGGACTTCCAACTTCAAAATATGAAGTTAAGATTTTTTTCCATAAATCTTTAGCTTTCATTCTATCTTTTGTGATAGATTCATCATTTTCATAAGCAATATATTTTGCTTTGAACTCATCACCATAACATTCACTTAAATCTTTAACTTCATAAGGATCAAACAAAGTCCAATGAGAATCTTCTAAAACTCTTTCCATAAATAAATCTGTAATCCAAAGAGCTGGGAATAAATCGTGAGCACGTCTTCTTTCTTCACCAGAGTTTTTCTTTAAATCAACAAAATCTACAATGTCCATATGCCATGGTTCCATATAAACAGCAATTGCACCTTTTCTTGTACCTAATTGGTCAACAGCAATTGCAATATCATTTGTAATTTTTAAAAATGGTACAGTTCCACCAGCAGCACTTTTGTGGTCATCAATAACTCCACCTAAAGCTCTGATTTGGTTCCAATCCCAACCAATTCCTCCACCATATTTAGATAGAAGTGCCATCTCTTTGTATCCATCAAAAATACCTTCTATGTTATCAGGACTTGACCCAATATAACAAGATGATAATTGATGTCTATTTGTTCTAGCATTTGATAATGTTGGAGTTGCAAGCATTACTTCAAATTTAGAAATAACATCATAAAATTGTTTTGCACATTGTTGTTTATTTTTTTCATCTTGAGCTAAGAACATTGCAATTGCCATAAACATTTGTTGAGGAAGTTCTATTGGCTCTGCATTTCTATTTTTGATTAAATATCTATCGTATAAAGTTTTAATACCTAGGTAGTTAAATAAAAAGTCTCTTTCAGGTTTGATATATGCATTTAAATCATCTAAATCATAACCTTCACCCAAACTTGGAATTAATCTTCCAGCTTCTTTACCATATTTTAAATAATCTTTTATATGGCAATATGGCTCACCTTTAATACCATGAGTTACTTTTCCAACTCTATGGTATAAATCAAAAACAAATAATCTTGCAGCTACAAATGTCCAGTTTGGAACATCTATATCTATTTTTTCAACTGCAGTTTTTATTAAAGCATCTTGAATATCTGAACTACTCATACCATCAATAAATTTGATTTGAGCATCAAGCTCTAACTCACTTTGACTAACACCATCTAAATCAGCTGTTGCCTCTACAGTCATTTTTTGAATTTTAGTAATATCTAAAACTTCTTTACGACCATTTCTTTTTTGAATCATAATTCCCATAAAATACTACCTTATTATTTAAAAACTCTATTAAAAATAGCGTCTACATTTTTTGTGTAATAATCAAAGTTAAAACACTCTCTAATTTGCTCTTCACTTAATGATGCTCTTAATTCTTCATCACCTAATAGATATTGAAGATATAAAGATTCACCTTTTTCATTTGTAGTTGGTTTTCCTTTTTGAATCTCTTCCCAAACTTTCATAGCATTTCTTTGAACAATTCTATAAGCATCTTCTCTACTTACACCAGCAAGTGGAAGTTCTAATAAAACTCTTTGAGAGAATACTAATCCACCAGTTAAGTTTAAGTTTTTCATCATATTTTCAGGCATAACTGTAAGATTTGCAATAACGCTATTCATTCTATGTAACATAAAATCAGTTGTGATAAAAGCATCTGGTAACCAAAATCTTTCAGTTGATGAGTGTGAGATATCTCTTTCATGCCAAAGTGCAACATTTTCCATAGCAGGAATTGCATAAGCTCTTATCATTCTTGCAAGTCCTGTAATATTTTCAGTTAATATTGGGTTTCTTTTGTGTGGCATTGCAGAAGACCCTTTTTGCCCTTTTGCAAAATACTCTTCAGCTTCGTAAACTTCTGTTCTTTGTAAATGTCTTACTTGAACTGCAAATTTTTCAACAGAAGATGCTAAAAGTGCTAAAGCCGTAGCAAGTCTAGCATATCTATCTCTGTGAATTACTTGATTTGAACAAGGTTCTGGTTTAAGACCAAGTTCTGCCATCGCATACTCTTCAAGTTCAAGTGGTGCGTGAGCAAAGTTACCCATAGCTCCTGAAATTTGTCCAACTGCAATAACATCCATAGTTTCTTCTAAATTTTTTAAGTGCCTTGCAACTTCATCATACCAAACAGCTAATGTTAAACCAAAAGTAATTGGCTCACCATGAATACCATGGCTTCTACCTACCATTAAAGTCATTTTGTGTTCAAATGCTCTTTTTTTGATAGATTCCATCAACATTTTTACATCTTCAATAATAATTTTTAAAGAGTCTCTCATTTGAAGTGCAACACCTGTATCAACAGCATCTGATGAAGTCATACCATAGTGAAACCATCTTGATTCATCACCTAATGATTCAGATACACTTGTATTAAAAGCAATTAAATCATGTTTTGTAATAGCTTCGATTTCTTCGATTCTTTCAACTGAAAAAGTTGCATTTTTTACAATTTTCTCACAATCAGAATCTGGAATAAGTCCTAATTTATTCCAAGCTTTTACAGCAGCCTTTTCAACTTCAAGCCATGCTGCATATCTTGCATGTTGCGTCCAATTCTTTGCCATTTCTTCTCTTGCGTATCTTTCAACCATCGAATGTCCCTTGTAATCATATTTTCTATAAATTTTATTAAAAATTTTCATTAATTTTAGTATGATATTGTATCTAAAAAGACAAAATCTAAAATTAAAAAATCTAATAAAAAATAATAGAATTTGAAAAAAAACATAGGAAAAAAATTTGCCATTTACATTAAGAAAACATAAAGCAATTAAAGATAAAAAAATACAAATATTTTTAATTCAGAATTTAGGATTAGACCCAAAAGTAGGGCAAAGACTAACATCAAAAGGAAGAATTTTTGATGAAAATATGAATACAATAAATACAGGAGACGTTATACCTACTGATTATATCTATATTGCTGTTTTTGAGGGAATGACAAAAGGATTAAAGCCTCTTTTAGAGTTCAAAGATTTTGCCATATTTGATAAACCTACAAATCTTATGGTTCATCCTATTTCAAAAAATACTCCTTACTCTTTACTTGATGAAATTCGTTACCATTTTGGAGAAAATGCAAATTTAATACATAGAATTGATGCAGAAACATCTGGACTTGTAATTGTAGGAAAAAATAAACAAAGTGAGATTGATTTAAAAGAGATGTTTCAAGAGAAGAAATATCATAAATCTTATTTAGCAATTGTTCAAGGTGAATTAAAAGAAGAGATAACAATTAATAAAGGACTTGATAGAGAAGGAAAAGCTATTGGGGTTAGAATGATGGTTTGTGATAAAGGCAAAGAATCAATAACAATTATAAAACCTATCAAATATAATAAAGAAAAAGATTTAACACTAATTGAAGCTTTACCACTAACTGGAAGACAACATCAAATTAGAGTTCATCTTCACTCAATTGGTCATACGATTTTAGGTGACCCAATTTATGGAGTTGATGATGAAAATGCAGAAAACTATCTAAATAAAACTTTGAGTGAAGAAGATAGATTTACTGTAACAAAATCAAATCGTTTATGGCTTCATGCAAATTATTTAGAATTTGAATATAAAAATGTTACTTATAAAATTTTCTCAAAAAATAAAGATTTATATAAAGAATTTCTATTTTAGTGATATAAATTTTTATTATAAATTAGCTTTACACAAAAAGATTATTTTATTATTTAAGAAAAATACACTTCATAGATATAATCGCCTATATGAACCTTCATTCATTGATTTAATATATATTAATAATTTTTATCAAATATTATTAAAAACAAATATTTATCATTTTTTAAGGGAAAAATATTAAAATCACTAATTAAATTTAACTGTATAAAGAAGAGAGATGCATTTGAAAAATAGAGAAATTGAACTAAATAAAAAAACGATGATTGTTTCTGAAACAAATGAAAAAGGGATAATAACTTACGCAAACAGTGACTTTTGCATAATTGCAGGCTACACAAAAGAAGAATTAATTGGAAATCCTCATAGTATGGTAAGACATCAAGATATGCCAAAAGCTGCTTTTGAAGATTTATGGAAAACAGTAAAAGCAGGTAAGATTTGGAATGGAATAGTTAAAAATAGTACAAAAAATGGTGGATATTATTGGGTAAATGCAACTGCGTATCCATCAAAAACTAGAAATGGGGAGATTCGTTACATTTCTGTTAGAGTAAAACCTACAAAAGAAGAAATACAAAAAGCCGAAATGCTTTATAGAACAATGAAATAAGGAGCTTTATGATTTTTTCAAATAAAGGCAATATTGACATATTAGAAGCTCTTGATAACATTGATTTATTTATAAATAATAAAATAAACTCTCTACCTGAAATAACTGGTACTTGTACAGGATTTAACGAACAAATAAAGAATAAAATAGAAAAAATAAATAACTCTTTAAAATTAAAAAATGAAGAAGAGTTAAAAGTATTTGGCGAAATAATGCTGATATCTGAGAAATTAGCAGATGGGAACATTGATGATGAAATTCATCATGTAGAAACATCAAATGAAAAATTAAACTATATATCAAACACATATAACACTTTAGTAGAAAATCTACGAGTTATAATAGAAACTATTCTTCAAACACTAAAAGATTACTCAAATCACAATTACGTAAAAAAAATCGAAATGCCACATCTTCAAGGTGAATTTAAAATGCTTGTTGATGGAGTAAATGATTTAAGAAAAACAATTACTACTATGTTAATTGAAAATAAATCTAATGGTTTAACTTTAGATATAAAATCAGAAATCTTACTTGAAAATATTGATAAGCTAAATAAAAGCTCAAATCAAACAGCAGCATCATTAGAAGAATCTGCTGCTGCATTAGAAGAGATTACAAGCAATATAAGAAATACAACTGATAAAATATCTAAAATGACAGAATTATCAAAAGAGTTAATTCTTGTTTCAAATAATGGTGAAGCATTAGCAAATAAAACGACAATTGCTATGGAAGAAATAAATACTGAAGTTAATTCGATAAATGAAGCAATAACTGTAATTGATCAAATAGCTTTTCAAACAAATATTCTTTCACTAAATGCTGCTGTTGAAGCAGCAACAGCAGGTGAAGCAGGAAAAGGATTTGCAGTTGTTGCACAAGAAGTAAGAAATTTGGCAAATAGAAGCGCTGATGCAGCTAAAGAGATTAAAAAAATAGTTGAAAATGCTACACTAAAAGCTAATAATGGGAAAAATATTGCTAATAATATGATAGAAGGTTATAAAGAATTAAGTGAAAATATTTCTTCAACAACAAGTATAATTAATGATATTCAGAATGCATCAAAAGAACAATTATTAGGAATTGAGCAAATAAATGATTCAATAAATCTTTTAGATAGACAAACTCAATTAAATGCAACAATTGCAAATGAATCTTATGAAGCAACTCTTGTTACAGATAAAATATCAAAATTAATTGTTGCAAATGCAAATGAAAAAGCATTTGTTGGGAAAGATTCTGTACATCCTAAAGATAACTTATAATTTCACTCATAAATTAGAAAAAAAGACATTAAGATAATAGTTACCTCAAAAGAGACTAAAATAACTAAATCCTTATTACCCGAGACAAATCTCTGAGGTAAAAGGATTTCTTTATTCTCTTTTTTTTCTGGATTTAAAGTGCAGTTAAAACAGTTTGAAATATCTCCACAAGTGGCACATGCAGGTGCTGTTTTACCAATACAATCATATAAATATTTTTTCCATCTAATATCTTCTGGTTTTAAATTTGCTAAAGATGTGAAATTTTTTGACATAAGTTCTCCCATCTCTTTTCTGCTTGCTAATCCCAAATCTGAATACAAATGTCCTAATTCTAAAGATGTTTTAGCAATTAATGGAGCTAGTTCATCTTTTGCATAATCATCATTTGCATGAAATTGTAACAATTGTAAAATTTGTTTTTCCATTAATACTAAATCTCTCATCTTCTTCTCCTACTTGACATCACAAAATTCTAATTCTAATTTTTCTGGTTTCTTAAGATTTTTGTTATTATCTATATACAACTCTTTTAGATTTTCTAACTCTTCTATTGATTTTGGTAAAGTCTCAAGCTCATTATCTTCCACATCCAGCTCATGAAGAGTATTGATATTTCCTATATTTTCAGGAAGAATTTTTAATTTATTTGAACTAACACTTAAACTCATAAGATTTTGTAAATTACAAATTTCATTAGGAATTGATGTTAAAAGATTATTATCAAGTCTAAGAATTTTCAAATCTTCTAATTTACTAATATCAAAATCTAAACTTTCTAAATTATTATCACTTAAATCAAGTTTCAAAAGCATATCATGACTCTCTAAAGATGGCAATTCTTTTATAGTGTTCCCTTCTAAAAGTAAAGTTTCTAACTCTTTAATTTTTGATAAAGAAGATGGTAAATAATTAAGATGATTAAAAGATAAATCTAAATAATAAAGTTGTTTCATCAATTCAAAAATATCAACAGGCAACTCTTCTAATTCATTTGTTTCTAAAGATAAATATAAAAGCTTTGATAAGTTTTTAAACTCTGAATCTAATCTTTCAATTCTGTTTGAAGCAAGAGTCAATCTTGTGAGTGAATCTAGTTTATAAAATCCTTTTGGTAAAATTTTTATTCTGTTTACATTTAGATTTAAAATCATTAGATTTTCTAAATCACCTATAGTTTCAGGAAGTTCTTCAATCAAATTATTTTCACATTGTAAATTTCTAAGTTTTTTTAACTCTCCAATTGCTTTTGGAAGTTTTCTGATTCTATTATTTGACAGTTTTAAAACATTAAGATTTTTTAAAACGCCTATAGATTCAGGTAAATCTTTAAGATTTCTTTTTGATAAATCAAGATGTGTTAAAAACTCCAAATCATCACTATGCGTTGACATTATTGGAGTTAAATCATTTGCTCTAATCCATTTAACGAAGTTTTCAATATCACTTCCCATAGCTTAATCCTTTAACCTATCATTTTTTGCATCAATTAAAAAAGCTATCTCTTCATAGTCGATTTCACCAAATTCAACCATATTAAACAATGCCATTAAAGGTCTTCTACAACAGGTTTGATTACAACCTGTTACGAGTTTTTTTGCTTTTTTATATGGCAAATCAGTATGTTTGAAGATTTCTATAGCTTGGGCAACAGTTTTTTCACCGCACTCACAAATGACTTTATCTTCTAATTTTTCCATGGTATACTACTTATTTTAAATATGGATGTAGTTCTTGAAAATCAAGGACCTCTTTCATAGCAAGGTTTATCTCTTCACTTAATTTAGGTAAATTTACATAATCTGTCCAGATTCTATCTTCAACTATATCATGTACTTCACCAGCAAGTTCAACCACTTTTCTTTTGTATTTTGCTAACTCTTTCTTTAGTTCTTTTTGCTCTTCGTGAGTTGGTTCCATTTTATCTCCTTATAATCCATATAGGTTTTCAAGTTTTATATCTGGCAATTCAGTCAAATACATAAGTTTAAAATCTCCATCGATTTTAAACTTATAGCTTTGATAAAGTTCAATAATCTCTTTTTCATTTGATGGTGCATAGGCATAAATTTTTTTTAATCCTCTATAATATAAAACTCCTCGAAGAAGTTTTTCTGCATCAATAAAAGCTTCACTATCCATAAGCCATGGAGAGATTTTGATAAATCTTTTATTTACAACATAAGAGTGTAAAAATCCATGCATAGTAGAAAGTTTTAAAGAATTTGAGAAAAGACAATCTTTTTTTATGTAATCTTCTCTATTTTGATGAAAAACTTTTTTATCAATTCTTTTTGAAACTTCGTCATAAAACTCACCACTTACTTGTTTTGCAGTTGAATTTGAAAAATTAAAAGCAACTGCCTCACCAGAATGAGTCATTCTTGAGAAATTACAAAACTCTTTAAAACCTAATTCAATTAATTTTATACATTTTTTATTTTCAACCAAGAGAACAACATTTTCATTTGGTATATTTTTTAATAAAAGTGAAATCAATCTAGTAAATACATCTTCATATTTTTCTAGAACTTCAAATACATTTACATAAACATACTTTTCAAAAACATAAGCACTTAATATCCCAACAATTTCTGCTTTTTCATAAGCAGCAAAACAGTATTCAGGAAAAACTGTATATGTTTGTTTTAACAACGATATGTCTAAAAGAGGATTTTGAGTAAATAACTCTTCTAAATTCTCTTCAAAATCACTTTTCAAATATCCAATGAACATAGGTATAACTCTTTTAATTCTTTTGTACTTAATACTTTTTTTCTATTAGTTACAATTTCTCTAACTTTTGGAAGTATTTTTTGTACTATTTCCATATTAGGCTCAATGCCCAATGATTGTAGATGATAAACCAAAGTAGAACTTCCTGAGTGTTTTCCTATAGGAAACTCTCTTTTTAATCCAACTTCGTCTGGATTAAAAGGTTCATATGCAGCTTTTGATTTCATCATACCATTTACATGAATCCCAGATTCATGACAGAATATATTTTTTCCGATAATGGGTAAATTAGCATCAACTCTTCTATTTGATGCGCTACTTACTGTTTTTATCAAAGATTTTAGAGCGTTTGAATTAATCTCTTTTTTCACTCCAAGTAATCGAACAAGTGACATTAAAACTTGTTCAAATGACGCATTACCAGCTCTTTCGCCTATGCCAATAACAGTGGTGTTCGCGCTGATAGCTCCTGCTTCATAACCAGCTATGGCATTTGCAGTCCCCATCCCAAAGTCATTATGTGTATGCATTTCGATGTCTAATAAATTAGCAGAACTTAAATTTTTTATGTTTTCGTATGTCGTGTTTGGTGTTAAAATACCAACAGTATCGCAATATCTAAATCGATTTGCCCCTTGCTCTTTTCCTAAAGTCATAATCTCTTTTAGGAAATCTAGATTTGCTCTACTTGAATCTTCTCCACCAATACAAACAAATAGATTCTCTTTTTTAGCTTGAACAACTACTTTTTCAAGTTGTTTTAACAACCTGTTTTTATCGCCATTAAATTTCACGTCAATTAATATATCTGATACAGGGATTGATAAATCCACAGCTTTAAGTCCACACTTCAATGATTCATCCAAATCACTCAATGTAGCTCTATTCCAACTCATTATTTGAATAGGTAAATTAAGTGCAAGAATCTCTTTTAAATCATCTTGTTCTTTTTTACCCATAGCAGGAATCCCAACTTCTAGTTCATCAGCTCCAGCTTCATATAAAAGTTGTGCTATTTGTAACTTTTCTTTTGTGTTAAATGCTACGTATGGCGTTTGTTCACCATCTCTTAAAGTTGTATCATTAATTATTGACATATACTAACCTTTAATTTCGATACTAATATACATGCAAAATCTATTCCAAAACTAAAAGAGTTAAAAATTATTTTAAAATTTCTAACTCTTCTGATTTAATAAGGTCAAAATCTTTTGATTGTAGTTCATCATAAGAAAATATAAAACAGCAAGGTTTTGTTGTGATTTCTTTTTCAATTGTTAAGAATTTGTCATAATCATTTAAAACAACAACTTTTTGTGCACGAAGTTGTTTTAGAGGAAAACCAATAAATCCATGAGAAGTAGTTATTGTGATTAATTCCATTAATTCATTATTTATAGAAACTGGACCATTTCCTTTTAAAAGTATGACTGTAGGTTTGTTCTTCATTGACATAAAAAGTTAGGTTTTACCCTAACTCTTTTTCAGATTTTGCAGTATCTGAATAGAAATATTTTTGAACTGCTGCAAATACTGATTTCTCAATTGGTTGAAGTGCATAAGAATCATCACAAATCAAGTTAATTGATTTTAATTCATCCATTGGACAACCACCAATTTTTTCTGTTAATAAAATATCAACATCTTTTAGTGTGTTTTTAATCTCTTCAATTGGATAAGAACCATCACAATCTTCAGGTCCTTTACAATATGGATTTTCAACTTTTCTGTGCATTACAAATTTGATAGCTTTGTCACCAGCTTCATAGATTAGGAACTCTTTAGCATTACCAAAGTGTAAGTTGATAGTTCCCTCACCAGCAGTTGTAACAGCTACAAGTTTAGTCTCACCTGTTGAACTTAATTGCTCTTTGCTAGCTTGTGCAATTTTGATTTTTTCATTTGCAATTTCTAGTGCAGCTCTCCAGTTTTCTATAACTTGATGTTTTGCAGCTCGTGCATTGATATCATATTTTTTAGTTAATTCTTCCCAATCCATTTTTACAAATGAATCTTTAGTGAACTCTTCACCTCTATCTTCACCAATTAATCCAACTGCATCAGCCCTACATTGTCTACAGTGTGACATAAGTTTCATATCCATTCCACAAGCTTCTTGAGCAGCCATAACTTCTTGGTCAGTTGCACTTGCTTGCCCATTTAATCCATAATATGTACCAAATTCAGGTTTTGATAAAAGTGGCATGATGTTATGTAAAAATACACCTAACTCTTTTAATTTTTTAGCAACATTTGGTAATTCTTGATCATTAACACCTGGAATTAAAACAGAGTTAGCTTTTACTAAAATTCCTCTTTCAGTTAACATCTTGATTCCCTCAAGTTGTCTTTGTAAAAGGATTTTTGCTGCTTCTTTTCCAAATACTTTTTTGTGATTCCATAAAATCCATGGATAGATTTTTGAACCAACTTCACCAGTTTCATCAACAGAATTGATAGTAACAGTTACGTGGTCAACATTATATTTTTGGATTTGGTCAATATAATCTGGTAACATAAGCCCATTTGTAGATAAACACATTTTTAAATCTGGTGCTTTTTCATATAACATTTTAAAAGTTTTAAAAGTTTTTTCAGGATTTGCTAATGCATCACCAGGTCCTGCGATTCCTACAACGGAAAGCTGTTGAATTTCACCACCAACGTATAAAATCTTCTTAACTGCTTCTTCTGGTGATAATTTACTACTAGTAACACCTGGTCTACTCTCATTTGAACAATCATATTTTCTATTACAGTAGTTACATTGAATATTACAAGCAGGTGCAACAGCAACATGTATCCTTGCATAGTGTTGGTGAGCACCTTCACTATAACATGGATGATTATTAATTTTTGCCATTATATCTTCTTGGATTGATTCTTGAGAACTACTTGAAGTACACGAACAACTCATAGATAACTCCTTATTTGATTTATCAACACAATGCATTTAATGTTCCATACAAAAAATAGGAATAAAAAATGCATATAAAATCCATATCAAATAAGGAAGATATTATGAGAGTTCAAGAAGAGATAAAAAAAGAGTTATTAAAAGAGATATATGGAAATATAGATAATATTTATGACTTTATAGAAGCAAGATACAAATTAGACAAACCTTGTAATGATGCAGTAATAAAAAAATTAAATGAGTTAAAAGATATAATTTACAAAGTTTCTAATTTAAGTGACTTATCATGATGAGAGAATAAAATAAAAACCAAAAAATATTAAAATAGCTCCTATAACTTTATTTATAATATTTGAATATTTATCAAAAAGTTCAATACTTTTTTTTCTAGTAAGAAAAAGAGCAATTAAAGAATACCAAACGAAATTTGCTATAACACAAAAAAGACCAAATAAAAGTTGAACATACATAGGTGTTGATTCATTTACAATGATTGAAAATATAGATAAAAAAAACATTGTTGCTTTGGGATTAAAAACATTACAAAAAAATCCTAACATAAAAGCTTTTTTGATAGTCATCTTTTTTTGATTATCTTTTTCAATTTTTATGTGAGAAGATTTAAAACTTTTATATCCTATGTATATTAAATAAGTAGCTCCAATGTATCTTATAATATCTAAGAACATTGGAAAAACTTTTATTATAAAAGAAAAACCTAAAATTGTATAAGCTAAGTGGAAAACTATTCCTATACTTATACCAAAACTACTTATAATTGCATATTTTCTTTCATGATTTATACTTTGTTTTAAAGTAACCATAAAATCAGGTCCTGGACTCATAAGAGCCAAAAAAATTGCACTAGCTAAAAATACAAATTCGTTTAAATACTGTTCCAATAAAATTCCTAAATTTTTTCCGTTTCAAATTTTTTGGCAATAAAAAGTAATAATACTCCTCCAAAAACTATAAAAGCAGTTAGATATAAAGCATAATCATAATTACCAAATTTTTCAATCAAATATACACTATAAAGTGGAGCAATAACTTGACCAATTCCATAAGAAGTAGTTAAAGCTCCCATTAAAACAACTGGATTATGTTTTGCAAGTTGCCCACCAAGATTCATAAAAAGGGCAACTAAACCAATAAAAGTTCCACCATAAAAAATACCACTTAAAAGATTCAAATAGATATTATTTGTAAATGTTGGTATTAAGATACCTACCATTTGAATCAATAAAGCAATAATAATTATATTTATACTTCCATATTTGTGAGCTAATCTCATCCAAATAATACAAGAAGGAATTCCAGCAAGTCCTACTAAAGTCCAAGTTAAATTTCCATAACCTGCAAGTCCTGGAAGATTATTTATAATATCAGGTAAAAATGTTCCTTGAACAACAAAACCAACACCTTCTGTAAAGTATGCCATAATCAATAAAATAACAAATATTGTAAATATTGAGATATCAAATTTGTGTTTTACCACATTTTGTTTTACTTCTTTATCAAATGATAAGATATAAATCGAATAAATTGATAAAATTGCTCCAAAAATAGCCAAAACCTTCCAAGATTCTTGCCAAGTTCCACCACTACTTAAAATATATCTATTTATTAAATCTGTAGTTAAAATAGAAAATCCTATACCACTAAAGTGTATCCCCATCGCTTTAGTTTTACTCTCTATTTTCAATTTTGTCATAACAATAGCAGAACCAACTACCAAAGCCATAGCACCTGCAAATCCAGCTATTATTCTTGCAATTATCCAATATGTTTCATTTGTACTAAATCCTAAAACAAAAGTTGTAAGTATTGCTAAAACTAACCCAATTCTAAACAATACTACTTTTTGATTTATATCTTTTATAAATACAGATAAAATTGAACCTGTTAAATACCCTGCAAAATTTAGTGAAGCTAAAATTCCTGCAAAAGTAATATCTAAATAATCCTGCAACATTGAAGGTATTAAAGAAGTAAAGGCAAATCTTGCAACTCCAATACCAACAATAATTGCGAATATACCAGCGATTAAGATGGATAAATTATCATCTTTGTTTAAAAGTCTATTCATGTTTAAAGCCTTCGTCTGTTAAGTTACGGTATCATATCACTAAAGGTTATCTAGTGTCAAATAATCAATAATGATAGATGATATAAGGGAAAATGATATGGATATGAATTTATTAAAAGTTTTTGTTAGTGTTGCAAATAAAAAAAGTATTTCTCTTGCTTCAAATGAACTAAAATGTGCCCAATCAAACGTAACTTCAAGAATAAAACAACTTGAAAAGATTTTAGGACTTGAACTATTTTATAGAGTTCCAAAAGGTGTAATTTTAACACCTTCAGGTGAAAAATTTTATCCACAAGCTTTAGAAATAATAAGTAAGATGGAAAATGCAATATCAAGTTTAAATCAAGATGAACAAATGAGTCATTTAAAAGTTGGCTCAACTGAGTGTAATGCTGTTGTTAGAATCTCTCCTTTTTTAATACAACTTCACAAAGATTTTCCAAAAATGCAACTAGAACTTTTTACGGGAACAACTAAAGATATTATGCAGTTGATATTAGATTATAAAATTGATATTGCTTTTATTAGTGGTGAACCTAAAAATGATTCTCTAATGATTTTAAAAAAATATGAAGAAGAGATAGCCATTTTAGAACCACAAGAAAATAACACTCCAAATGTAACTCTAACTTTCAAAGAGGGTTGTGTTTATGATGAATTTTTAAGAGATTATTATAAACAAAAAGATATTTTTGTAGAAAAATCTCTATGCTTTGGAAGTTTAGAAACTATTCTTTCTTGTATAAAAGTGGGAATGGGAAAAAGTTTACTTCCTACAAGTATTGTAAAAAAAATGGGTTATGATAAAGATATTAAAATCACTGTTTTACCAAAAAAAGAGGCAAATATCCCAACTTGTTTAGTTTGTAGAAAAGATTATATTCCCAAAATTAGTGAATATTTAAAAGATATGGAGTTGTAAAATTAATAAGCGATGAGTATCGTTTTAGTTAAACCCCTGTAAAGTTTTATACTCATCGGTAATTAATTTTTTAATTCATATCTATTTCAATCATTTTGCCATTTACAATTTGAGCAAACTCCTTTCCAAAATTAAAACAATTTTCTAATTCTTCATCATTAGGAATAAGTCTTATTTTCATTGGCTCTATTGGAGGAACTCTAAAATGAAGTGATTTCATTCTATCTAAAATCATATTTACAGCTTCACCACTCCAACCATAACTTCCAAAAGCCTGTCCTGTTTTTCCTCTTTTTTCTAAATACATCATACAAGATAATAAATCCCAAACAGGTTTTGGAGCATCAGCGTTTATTGTAGGAGTTCCAATAAGTATTCCATCACTCTCTTCAAGAATATTTATCATATTTTGCTCTTCTATTGAAGCTAAATCATATAAACTAGCCCTTATAGTTTTTATACTTTCTGCTCCATCAAAGATAGCTTCTGCCATATCCCTTGTATTTTTATAACTTGTTAAATAAAATATAGAGATTATTTTATTTGAAGAACTAATATTTTCAGGTCTATCTAAGCTCCATTTTCTATAAAGTTCAATATATTTATATGGTTTTTCTCTAATTATTGGTCCATGTAAAGTTGCAATAATATTAATCTCCAGTTTATCATATAACTTTAGAGCATTCAAAACATATGTTTTAAAAGGTCTCATAATATGGTCATAATAATATTTGAAAGCATAAGAAAAATCTCCAACTAAATCATCAAATAATCTATTATCATAAAAATGGCTACCAAAAACATCCCCACTAAAAAGAAGAGAGTCTTCAACAACATAAGAACTCATTGTTTCTGGCCAATGTAAATATGGAGTAGTTAAAAACTTAATTGTTTTTTCTCCTAATTTCAACTCTTTATTTGTCCAAACTGTTTCAAAATCAATATTTTCATTATTTGTTATTGCTTTTAACATAGGAGTTGCTTGAGGAGAAATCAAAACTTTTGCTTGAGGAGCTCTTTTTATAAGTTCTGGAATTGCACCTGCGTGGTCAGGTTCTAAGTGGTGACATAAAACATACTTAATTTCATCATAAGAACAAAGTTGTTCTATTTTTGAAAAAAACTCTTGTTGAAACTCTAGTTTTACAGTATCAACTATTATTACACCTTCAGAAGTTTTTATCAAATAAGCATTATATGAAGAACCATTTGCTGTTTTCATAATAATATCAAATGTTCTAATATCAGGATCAAAAGCACCTATAAAATAAATATTTTCAACTATTTGTATTGGTTTTTTATGATTCATTTTGTAATAACCTTCTCATCCAAAGAGGAGGATTTTTTTGCATTTTTATAAATTGCTCCAAAATATCAATAATTTTTTCATTTTCTCTACTTGATTGCATTGGAAAAATTTTACATGATTTAACCATCATTGAAGCCTTTGGTCCAATTTGCTGTACATATAAAATATCACTATCTTCAAGACACTCTATTTTATATGAAAGTTTTTCTATTTCATCATCAATTTCAAGTGAAGAATCAACTGATTTTAAAAAAGTATAATCTTCACCAATTATTTCATAAATAAAAAACTCTTTACACCAACCAAAATGTTGATTAACATGAATATTGTCTTGTGAAGCAAACGCAATTTTCATAATATAAAAATCCTAACCCTTTTATCTATTATTTGTTCAATAGTATTTTTAATCATCTCATATGTTCCAGTTGAAGCTATTGAACAGCCAACACAAGCCCCTTGATATGCAAGTCTTAACTCAATTTCAGGCTCATTTTTATAATCAATTAAAACTATATCTCCACCATCTTTTTTCAATATTGGTCTTATATATCTTTCAAGAGCATCATTTACTGTAATTAGTTGTGTTTCTAAATCTTGTGCTCTAAAAAATTGGTTTAATTCATTTATATCAGTTATATTTTTGTCTGAACCTGTTAGTTGAACTTTTGCCATAACATGCCCATTTAATGCAGCTTTTATCATACAGTCAAAACCTTCTTTTAATCGCTCAAGGTTTTGTCTATCTTTTAATAAAATTAAAGCTAATCTAAACGCTGCTTGAATGTGATTCTTCCTAACAGCTTTTCTAAAATATTCTATTGCTTTATTTACATCTTCATCAACACCAATTTTTGTTTGATACATCAAAGCTAAATTGAAATTTGCTGAATCATTATCATAAATACTTGCTTTTTCAAACCACTCTTTTGCTTTTGAGAAATCTTTTTCTACACCTTCACCTTTTAGATACATTAAACCTAAATTTGCCATTGCTTGATCATTTTTATGATTAACCTCTTGGCTCCAAATTTCAAAAGCCTTTTTAAAATCTTGATTCTTATATGCTTCTAATGCTGTTCTATGTTCCATAAATCTCATTCCTTCATTTGGATTTGGTATCTCTTTGTTTAATTCCAATTGTTTTTTTATATATTCTTTTAGATAGGATTTTGCAAGTTCTACTGCTTCTTCATAATCTTCACTTGCAGCTTTTATATCAAAATCTAAATATTGAACTAAATAAGCATCACCTATCTCATTTTCACCAAAATAACTTTCAAAGGGATACTCTAAATTAAGATAATATTCCAAATCCTTTTTCATAAATTATTCCTATTTTGCTGAACTACAAGCACAACTACCACTTGGCATTCCTGAATCCAAAAGAGTAGAACAATTTGATTTTGTTACAAGTTTACATTTGTCAGATAATATCTGTGTGTAAATTTCATCTATACTTAGATAGTTTTTTACGCAACTATAAACTTTCAATTTCTTTTCTTGAAAAAAGTTGAAAATTCCTTCTCCCATATGATAAAAAATTGTACTGTCAATATTTTGTTTTGAAAGAAACTTAGCTGTTTCTAATCCATCTCCACAAGCTTGATTTTTAACTACTTTAAAATGTCCTGTTTCTTCATTTAAAAAAGCAAAATAAGCTGAATTTCCAAACAATTCGGATATTGTTGTTGAATCTTTTTTGTCTAATGGTATAGCAATCATTGTAAGACTCCTTTTGTTTAACAAAAAGAGTAATGCAAATACTATTCCTTAATAATGAAAGAGTGATTTTTTATTTTAAATAATACAATTTATGTCAGGTCTTTCTTTATAACCCCATTCACACATTGCATCTAAAATAGGAATAAGAGATTTTCCTCTTTGTGTTAAACTGTATTCAACTTTTGGTGGAATCATTGGGTATTCTTTTCTTGTGATTAATTTATCAGCTTCTAACTCTTTTAATTGTGAACTGAGCATTTTATAAGTAATTGCACCTATTTTTCTTTGTAGTTCATTGTATCTTATAACTTCATACTCTGATAATAAGTATAAAATTATCATTTTCCATTTCCCAGAAATCAGGGATAAAGTATAACCAAATGGTGTTTGCGTGATATGATTTTCTTCATTTTTTTTCATTGACACTTTCCTAATTGATAGTATATTACATAAAAGTACATACTTACATTTTATTTTATATTTATATATAATCCAATTAAATTTATAAAAAAGGCTTTAATTATGAAAAAAATATTAGTAAATTTAGTTCATCCAAATATTGAAAATTCAGTTGTAAATAAAAAACTTACAAATGCAATTAGTAACTTTGAGAATGTAACTATAAACAATTTATATACAAACTATCCAGACTTTAAAATAGATGTAAAAAAAGAACAAGAGTTATTGTTAAAACATGATGTAATAATTTTTCAATTTCCAATGTATTGGTTTAGTTCACCTTCACTTTTAAAAGAGTGGTTTGATCTTGTACTTGAATATGATTTTGCTTATGGTGCTAATTATAAATTAGAAAATAAACCTTTTGCTGTTGTTGTTAGTTGTGGCGGAGATGAAAAAGCGTTTAGTGAAACTGGAAAAGATAAGAAAAGTGTTGAAGAATTTCTTTTTCCGTTTTTAGGTACGTCAAACTACATAAAAATGGATTACAAAAAACCTTTTATTATTTATGGAACAGAATATAAACTACCAGAAGAAGTATTAAATAAATACACAGAAGATTATATAAAATATATAAATCAACTATCTAAATAATTCTTTTAATTCTAAATGTCTAAACAGACATTTAGAACTTATCTCTTATGGGAATAGAATTTGCATAAATCATAAAAAAATCCAAAACAAAAGAGGACGTTATGGTAAATAAAAAATTAATCAAAGAATTATTAAGCGAAAGTGCATGTTCTCATAATAAAACAAAAAAATCATCATGTGATAAACCAAAACCAGGAGCAACAAGCGGAGGTTGTGCATTTGAGGGAGCTCAAATCGCACTTTTTCCTTTTGCTGATGTTGTTCATTTAGTTCACTCTCCAGCAACTTGTATTGGAGCATCTTGGGAAACAAGACAAACTTTAACTTCTCATCATGGTGAAAATAACACAGTAACAGGATTTACAACAGATGTTAATACAAATGATGTAATCTTTGGCGGTGATAAAAAACTTGAAGAAGCCATAGATTATATTGTTGAACATAAAAATCCAAAAGGTATATTCGTATATGAAACTTGTGTAACTGCAATGATTGGTGATGATATGGATAATACATGTGATAGAATGGAGAAAAAACATGGTATTCCAGTAGTTGTTATTCACTCTCCAGGTTTTGTTGGTGGTAAAAATTTAGGCTCTAGGCTCGGTGGGGAATCTGTTTTACATCAATTAATTGGAACACGAGAACCTGAAGAGGTTCATCCTTTTGGAATTAATTTAATTGGAGAATATAATGTAACTGGTGATATGTGGCAATATACACCACTACTTGAAAAAATTGGGATAAAAGTTGTTTCAACACTTGCAGGAGATGGAAGAATTGAAAATATCCAAATGGCTCACACTGCAAAATTAAATGTAATTGTTTGTGCAAAATCACTTATAAGTCTAACAAGAAAAATGCAAGAAAAATATGAAATTCCATATATTTCTATTTCATTTTATGGAAAACGTGATACTTCAAATGCAATTAGAAGTATAGTTAATGCTTTTGGAGATGAAGAGTTATCAAAAAGAGCAGAAGCTGTAATTGCGGAAGAAGAAGCAAAACTTGAAGTTGCACTTATTCCATATAGAAAAGTTTTAGAGGGCAAAAAAGCAATTTTAAATACAGGTGGAAATAAAACTTGGTCAATTGCTTCTGCACTTCAAGATATTGGAATTGATGTTGTTGCTACAAGTGTTAAAAAAGCTACATTAGAAGATAAAGAAATTTGCGCTCAATATGTAAAAATTTTGATGGAAGACCCAAGTGAACAATCAAAACTTATTGATGAACATAATATTGATATTTTACTTGCAGGTGGAAGAAGTTTATATACAGCTATCAAGAAAAAAGTAGCTTTTGTGGATGTAAACCAAGAGAAAAAAGTAAGTTATGGAGCTTATAGTGGTTTAATTAATCTTGCTATTGATGTTTGTAATGCCGTTAATAACAAAGTATTTAAAATAGTTGGTAACCCTGAACCTTGGGGGAATAACTAAAATGGAAGCTATTAGTAAAAAACCTTTACAACTAAACCCTATTAAACTATCACAGCCAATGGGAGCGATGCTCTTCTTTTTAGGAATTAAAAACTGTATGCCTTTGATGCATGGAGCTCAGGGTTGTGCTTCATTTACAAAAGTATTTTTCACTAGACACTTTAATGACCCAATTGCTGTTCAAACAACAGCTGTAAATGATATAACTGCTGTTATTGATGGTGGAGATTATGCTATTAGTGAAAGTATTAAAAATATTACTAAAAAAGTAAAACCTGATTTAGTTGGTCTTTTTACAACTGGACTTACTGAAACAAAAGGTGATGATATAAAAGGTGCAACTTTACTTGTAAAAGACCAACAACTAATGGTTTACGTAAATACACCTGATTTTGAAGGCTCAATTGAGAGTGGTTTTGCAAAAGCAGTTGAAGCAACTATTGACCAACTTGTTGAAAAAGATAGTGAAATAGATACAAATAAAGCACTAATTATCCCAAATGTAAATCTAAAACCAATAGAAATAGAAAAAATCAAAGATACTATTTCTCTTTTTGGATATGAAGTTTTTGCACTTCCAGATTTGAGTGAATCACTTGATGGTCACTTAGGTTTAAAACAAGGAGCTTTAAGTAGTGGAGGAATAAGTGTTGAAGATATTAAAAAATTGGCAACTTCACACTTAGTAATTACTATTGGACAAAGCGTTCAAAAATGTGGACAAAAAATGCTTGAAAAAAATGCAAATCTAAATCTATTTCATTTTGATAGTTTAGGTGGATTAGAACAAAGTGATAATTTTTATAAAGCTTTATGCAACTTAAAAAATATTTCTCAACCGCATCCATCAATTGTTAGATGGAGAAAAAGATTACAAGATGCCCTTTTAGATACACACTTTGCAATAGGTAGTTCAAAAGTAGTAATTGCTCTTGAACCAGACCAAGCAATCAGTGTGGCAAATACAATAATAGAAGCAGGAGCTACAATAAAAGCGATTGTAACTACTCACAGAAATGATTTATTAGATGAAATTCCATGTGAAAATCTTTTAATTGGAGATTTTGAAGATGTGGAATCATTTTTGCAAGAAAGTGATGTATTAATTTCAAACTTTCATGGAGAAAGACTTACTATAAAACATAAAAAAGCCTTGATGCTAAGAGGTTTCCCAGATTTTGAAGGATTAGGAAATCAACTAAAAAATGATGTTTTATATGAAGGAAGTACCTATGTACTTTTTGAATTAGCAAATTTGATAAATCACCATAAACTAGGAGAGAGTCATGAGCATTAATCTAAATCTTCCAATAGTTCCATTTACATCTATAAAAATGTTAAATGAGAGTACAAAGCTACTTGGTCTTCCAAAATTACAAGCTCAAGTGATTGTTATTCTTCCAAATATATTGGAGTTTAACGATAAATTAAAAGAGAGCATAAACTTTTCAAAAGACAAAATTGAGTGTTTTATTATAACTTCAAGTTCACAAAATGAAATAAAAGAGCTTATTGAAAAATATGAATTAAATGAATCATTTATTTCAAATGACTTTAAATCATTTGCAAAACAGTTTAATCTAAATGATGAAAAAAACAATTTAATAAAATCATTAATAATGATAAATAAAGATTGTCAAATAATACACAAGGAAATTTTATAATATGGAAATTACATTTAAAAATAATAAATATACATTAGGTAAAAAAGAGAGAAAAGTTGAAGGTGAAGCACCTGCTGTTAGAATAAAAATGCTAAATGATGAAGTTAAAGTTATTGGTTTGATGGCACCTTCTGTTCAAGTTATGATTACTTTAAATGATGTAAGTAAATATAACTCTGATTTACATCAAATAATTAATACAACAAAAAGAAAAGTTTTCCCTTATATCATCACTTCAAGTAGTCAAGAAATAATTGAAGACATTGCAGAAAAGTATGCTTTAGATAGAGAGTTTATTTCAAATGACTTTGTTGATTTTTCAAATAAATTTGGAGTAAATATAGATGATTCAATGGTTGCAAACTCGATTTTCGTAATTGATAAAGAGGGTGTTATAAAATATAAAGAGATTCCAACAGATTTAGAAGATGAATTTAAAATGGAAGATTTTTCAATCACACTAAATGAAGTTGTTAACTTTAAACCAAAAGGTCACACTCACGAAAATTGGATGGGTGTTTAAATGACAACTCAATTAAAAAAATGGTTAGAAGAAAACGAATATGATTTAACTAATCTAAATAGTGCTGGAAAGTATGGGAACTCTGCACTTATGAAAGCATGTCGTGAAGGAAAAATAGATTTAGTAAATGAACTTTTATCTATGGATGTTGAATTAAACATGAAAAATGTAGATGGAAATTCTGCACTTTGGAACTCATGTTTTGCAAACTCTTATGAATGTTTTGAAGCTGTTATCAAAGCAGGGATTGATATAGATTCACAAAATGTAAATAATGTAACTGCATTAATGTATTGTGCAAGTGCAGGAAAAGATGATTTTGTTGAACTTCTTTTAAAACATGGTGCAAAAACAGAATTTGAAAGTTTAGATGGATTTAAAGCTATTGATTTAGCGGTTACTCCAAAAATTGTGAAACTATTAAAAAATGCAAAAGTTTCATGATAAAACTGATATTAATGCTAAAAAGTATTTAACTGGCTCAAATTTTATAGATTATAGGACTCAACCAAGAGCCTATAAATCTTATCCTTCGTTTTTTTTATCCTTCAATTTAGATGATTTTGAAGAGTTAAAATTTATTAAAAATATTGGGAAAATTACAGCAACTAAAACCTATGGAAATGTAAAAGTTGATTTAAGAGCAAATCCAAGTGCTGGAGGTTTATATCCAAGTGAAATTTATATCCAACTTCGAGGAATAAAATATTTAGTAAATGGAATTTATCACTATGAAGCCATAGAAAACAAAATCACTTTAATCCATGAATTAAGTAATGATGGAGTTGAATACTATTTTGAAGATAAATTTCAAAAGAAAATCATATTCTTAATAAGTAATGCCTATTTTAGGTCAGCTTGGAAATATGAAAAAAGAGCAATAAGATATATTTTACTCGATACTGGTCATCTTTTGGGTTCTATTTATGCTGCTTTAGAACTTGAGAAAATACCTTTTAACATAGATTTTAATTTTGATAAAAACTCTTTAAATGAGGATTTTTCATTTGATAAATTTGAATCATTTTATACTTCTGTATTTACTCAAATTCATAAAGAGTTGGAGTGTAAAAAATTAAGAACTCCAATAGTAAATGTAAGTGCTTGTGATTATCAGTTAAAAGAAAATTTTATCGAAGAGTTTTATATAGAAGCACAAAAAAATTCTTTTCCTATTGTTTCAAATATAGATTTATTAAAAGATTTAGAAAAAGAAGATTTGCAAGAAGCTATAAATAATCGCCGTTCAATTAGAGCTTTTAAAAAAGATGAAATCTCTAAAGATGATTTTTTATTTATTACAAAAAATATTTTTGAATTTGCACAAAAATATGAAATAGAGATTTACTTCATAAATAACAATGTAAAAGATATGAAAAAAGGTCTTTACAAAAATGTGAATTTACAAAAAGAGGGCGATTTTAGAGAAATTGCAACTAAATTAGCTTTAAATCAAAAACTTTCAGGTAATAGTGCAATAACTCTATTTTTTACAGCAAAAAATAGTGAAGAATATTTTTATTTATATATCTTAACAGGATTTATTTCTCAAATCTTATATCTACGCTCAACACACTTAAATATTTCATGTAGTGGCTTAGGTGCCTATTTTGACGATATTTCTAAAGAATTTCTTGAAACTAAAAACAATATATTTTATCTTTTTGCAATAGGAAAATAAAACAAAAAAAGTTGTGGAACACTAATTGCATATAGGTCTTTATATATAACTTTTAGGATATAACATGAAAAGCATAAAAATAAAATCAAATGAACCGTCAACTGGTAATCTAAAAGTTGCATTTGCAACTAGCGATTTAGAAAATATTGATTCACATTTTGGAAGTGCTAAGCAATTCGCTGTTTATGAAATAGGGAAAGACCTTACTAACGTTTGCGAAATCATTAAAATTGAAGATAAAGATACAGATAAAACTGTTGAACTTTTAAAAGATATTGATATTGTTTATTTTACAAATATTGGAGCAATTGCTGCTGCAAAGATTATAAATAGTGGAATTTTCCCTATTAAATACAAAGAAAGCGTTTCAATAGAAGAAGAAGTTAAAAAATTAACAACTATGCTAAATACAAATCCACCTCCGTTTATTAAAAAAATCATTGAAAAAAAGGCTGCATAATGGACGCTAAAAAACTATTTATAGATACATTAATCGGTCAAATCAGAGCCTTAGACCAATTTGGAACTTGGGCAAATAAAAGTGATAAAGACTTAATAGAAGAGAAATATATCAAAACAAAAGAGGATTTAAAAAATATCCCTATTATTGCAGATATTGATGAAATGCAAATCAAAGATATAAGACTTATCTATCAAGCTGTTGCACTTGCTTTTGAAAAACTAACAGGAATTATGTGTTCTGTTGTTATGGAAATGAGTCACGAAGGTTTTGGAAGAGTTGTTGTTTTCACAGATAAAATCGTTATTTGTGAAAAATTCTTTAAAGATGCACATAGATTCTCATTTAGAGCTTATGAGGATTTAGAAAAAGAGGGTGAAAAATACCTTACAAATGCGCAAGAAACTTACAATAAATATAAAAACGTATAAGGATTGAGAAATGTCGAAAATGGGAATATTTTGTGGAACTGCAGGTGGTACATCTATGAAAGTAGCTAAAGCTTTAGCTAAAGAGTTTGATATAGATGAAGATGACGTAATAAATATGGAAGAAGATTTTGATAGCATCGAACAATTTGAAGACTACGATATCTTATTCATAGGAAGTTCTACATGGGGGCAAGGAGATGTACATTTCTCATGGGTTGATGTTCAATTAGAACTAGAAGATGAAAAACCAGACCTTTCTGGAAAAACAGTTGCTTTCTTTGGAGCAGGTGATAGTGTAAAACATGGTGAACAATTCTGTTCAGCATTAGGAAAATTATATAAAACTTTTACAGATTTAGGAGCAACAGCTGTTGGATTTGTAGATAAAGATGAATATAAATATGAGTTTTCTTTAGCTGAAATGGATGGGAAATTATGTGGTTTGGCTATTGATGACCACAATGAAAAAGGTAAAACTAAAGAAAGAATCAAAAATTGGATAGAACAATTAAAAGGCGAATTAGACCTATAAAAGGATGAATTATGGGAACTGTAGAAGAATTTTATAAATTAAGAGATACGGAAGATTTCTTTAACTTTTTTGGTATTGAATTTGATCAAAAGTTAATAAATGTAAAAAGATTTCATATGATGAAAGAGTATGGAAGTCTAATAAAAAAAGGTTTAGAGTCAATTGCAGAAGAAAATAAACTTTTAGAATTTCTAAAATTTTCTTTACTAAGAGTATATGGTGACTATAAAAATGGTCATGCTCCAAGTGCAGCTGAAGTTTGGAATATGTATGAAACTGGAAAACTAGAAGGTTGTTCTTCTTGTGGTTCAAGTTCATCATCTACAGGAGGAAGTTGTGGCTGTTGATCATAAACAAATCGTTGATGCAAATACTTTTTTGCACGATAGTGTAACGGCTAACCGTTCAGGAAGAGATGAAGAAGTTGCAAAATTTGGAATAGGGCAAAAAGTGCAACTTCTTGAAGATATAAAAAATGATGGAACATATCCACATGCACCAATTGGAGCCATAATGGTTCAAAAAGGTGCTATTGGTTACATCAAATCTATTGGAGAATTTTTACAAGTAATTAGAGTTTATGAAGTTCATTTTTTAGATGTAAATGCACTTATTGAAGTTGTAGGTTGTAGGGAACATGAACTACTTGCAATGGAAGATTATAGGGATGAAGTTCAAGAAGAATTAGAGTTTATGAAAAAACATAGAGAAAAATACTATTCAAAATAGTATTTTTACTCAAGTCAAATGAAAGGATTTAATGAATCTTATCACTTGGCTTGGTAAATTTTATACAAGTCTAAAAAAAGTAGGAGGAAAATATGGCAAAAGTAATTTTTATGCATTTTGACATGGAAACTGACGGAGTGTATGAGGGAAAAATAGGAGAGCCTATTGTTAGGTTAGCAAAGGAAAAGAATATTCCAATTCCATTTGCAGTTGATGGTGATTATTCTAATTGTTTAATTTGTGTTGAAAATTTAAGTAATGAAGAGCCAACTAGCTACATGGAAGATGAAGAGTTAGACATCTTAGTTAAACTTGGAGCAATCAGTCAAAAAGAAGCTGATCAATGTCAACAATTCACAATAAGCCCAAAAATCAGAATTGCACCAATGATGTTAATCAAAGGTGATATTTTAGTAAAACCATTCAAATTAAAATAAGGAATATAAAATGACAACAAGAGTAGAAATCGTAAATGACTTTTTAGCAATCAACGTAAAACCTGGAAGTACAATTCAAGATGTAGTTGAAGCATCAGGTTCAGCTTTACCATTTGGTTGTAGAGATGGACAATGTGGTACATGTTTAGTTTCAATTGAACAAGGTATGGAATTTATTTCTGAAATAAATGAAAAAGAGAAAAAAGTAATCGCAGAAGCAGGTGCTGGAACAAACACTGAAAAAGCTAGATTATCTTGTCAAATGAAAATAATTAAACCAAACGGTGTAGTTAGAATTAAGTATTAAAAAATATACGAAGGAAAGTCCAAATTCTTTTTGAATTTGGGCATAATAAAATTATGGCACAAACATTATCTATATCAACTTCTCAAAAACAGAATTTAAATTTATCATTGAAATTGTGGCTACCAATGCTACAAACATCAATACAAGATTTAGAATCATATCTTACTAATTTATCTTATGAAAATCCATTTTTGGAAGTTAAAAAACCAAAAGAGTTTTATAATAATTTTACATCAAATGGAACAAGTGGTGAATTTATTGAATCACTTGCTTTTTATGCAAAATCTTTAAATGATAAATTAAGTGAACAAATAGAAGATGATACGCTTTTCCCTACACCAAATTCAAAAAAAGTTGCACTTGAAATTTTGTGTGATATAGATGAAAATGGTTATTTTGATGGAGATATAGAAAAAATTGCTATAACTTGTAATGTTTATAAAGAGTATGTTGAATCAATTAGACAAAGATTTTCAAGGCTAGAACCAAGTGGAGTTGGGGCACTTAATCTTGAAGAATCATTTTTATTTCAACTTGATTCAATTGATAGAAGTATTGATGATGAATTATATAATTTCACTAAAAAAATCATAAAAGATATAACACATATTGATAAATATGCTGCACATCACAGATTTAATGATGCAAAAGATATTATTAAATATTTCAACAACCCTCCAGCTATTGATTATATAAATGACAATGTTCAAGTTATACCTGATTTTTTTGTTGAGATTAATGAAGATATTGAGATAAAAATAAACAACTCTTATTATCCAGATATAAAAGTAAAAAATCCTTTTAATACAAAAAACGAAAATATAAAAGAGAAACTAAAAGAAGCAAAAGATTTAGTAAATTTATTAAACCTTAGAAAAGCAACTTTATATAAAATCGTTTTAATTATTGTAGAAAAACAAATCTCATTTTTTGTTGGAGGAGAACTTAAACCATTTTCTATGCAAGAAATAGCCGCAGAATTAGGATTTGCAGAATCAACTATAAGTAGAGCTGTTTCAAATAAATATATAGAGTGTAACTTAGGAATTTTCCCATTAAAATATTTCTTTACAAATGCTGTTGATAAAGATTTATCATCTTCACAAATAAAAAGCTATATAAAAAGTTTAGTTGATTATGAGAATAAAGACGAACCTTTGACTGACGAAGCTATTTTGGAGTATATTGAAGAAAAATTTTCTCTAAAAATGGTAAGACGAACTATCACAAAATATAGAAAAATATTAGATATACCTTCATCTAAAGAGAGAAAAAAACTCTACAAAGTTGAGAATTTGTAAGATTATTGCTATTTTATTTCTATATAATGACGATTATATAGAAAGGACTTCTATGAACATTCAACAACAAACTTTGTTATCAACTTTATTTAATGAATCTCTTGATGCCATTTTAGTTCTTGATTTAAAAACACAAAAATTTATTTTATTTAATCAAAAAGCTTTAGAATTATATAACTATACAAAAGAAGAGTTCAAAGAAATCACTCCAAAAGATTTAACTTTAGAATTTGTGATACCTGAAGAGATGGAAAAAAGACAAAAGAATATTTTGGAAAAAGGTTGGGATAGATTTAAAACAAAACATAAAACAAAAGATGGAAAAGCATTAGATGTTTTAATCAAAAGTAAAAGAATTGAATTAAATGTAGAATCTATTTTGTTATATATAACAGTTATTAATTTAGGAAAAGAACAAAAAATTGAACAAGAGTTTGAGACAATATTTTATAGCTCAAAAGATGGAATTGCAACTATTGATTTAGATGGAAAGTTTATAAGATTTAATGATTCATTTAAACAATTGAGTGAATATAGTTACAATGAACTTATTAATATTTCGGTTTTTGATTTATTCCATCAAGAAAACAAAGAAAAAATAAAAGAACTAATACAGCAAGTAATTAAAAAAAAATATATAGAAAACTTTGAAACTACCTTTATTACAAAATATGAAAAATCAATGATTACTTATATTACAATGAATTTGATGCCAAATCAAAAAGAGATTTTATTAATTATTAAAGATTTCACTCTTTTAAAACTTATTGATTTGGAGAAAAAATTTAAATCTTTAAATGAATTAATTCAAAATATTTCACATCAATGGAAACAGCCATTAAGTACGATTTCAATTATTGCAAGTGGAATAAAACTACAAAATGAATTAAAATTATATGATGTTTCAAATTTAGATAATGATATGAGCAAAATTGTAGAAATTACAAATTATTTATCAAATATAATTAATAATTTTGATGATATGGCTTTTGAGCATCTTGAAAAATCTTATAGCCTTTGCCAATTGATGAACGAAATCTTGCATGATATGAAAAATCTTTTGAACAAAAATCATATAAAAATTATTACTGATTATAAAATTGATAATAAAGTATATATAGATAAATTTAGATTCTCTGAAGCAATAAAAAACATTTTAAATAATTCGATTGAAGCTTTTATTGAAAAAAATATTGATAATAGAATTATTCTAATAAAAACTGAAAATATAGATAACCATATTACTCTAAAAATCCAAGATAATGCAGGAGGAGTAGATGAAGATATACTTCCTAAAATACTTGAACCATATTTTACAACTAAACATCAAAGTCAAGGTACAGGATTGGGATTAACAAATAGTTATAAAATAATAGTAGAAATGCATAAATATTTATTCTCTTTTGATAATTGTCATATAAAATTTGATAATGAAGAATATAAAGGTTTTATTGTTTCTATAACTTTTTAAAGTAGGAGTTCTATAAAAGAAATCCTACTGCTATTGTTAAAATTCCTAAAATTAGTAGCAAAATAAAACTTGTATATGTTTTATCTTTTCCAAACCAAAAAGTATAAATTGCTTTTAAAATATTATTGCTACCAGAAGATATGATTATTGCTGATGCGATATGAGATGACTCAATTGTATATTTTCCAGTTAATAAAGACAAAATAAATGGATCAATATCAGTAAATCCAATAATTGTAGATAAAAATTGTAATCCACTTGTTCCATAATTTTCAACAACAAAATTTGTAATTAACATAGTAATAATAAATAAAAATGCAAAAATAAATGCTGTTCCTAATTCTAAAGGATTTGAGTCTTTCATTTCAATATTATTAATTGATTTTGATGCTCTTTTGTAATAAATGAATGTAATTACAGCAGTTAAAACTATAAAACATAAAAAAGGTAACAAAATTGTTTTTGCAACTTCAAAATTGAAAATATATGAAATTATAAGTATTCTAATATACATCATAGATGTTGCAGCTATTATTGAAGCTGTTATAATATGATTTTTATCTAAAGTTTGTGCTTTTTTTGATAATACAACAGTTGTTGCTGTTGAAGAATAACTTCCACCTATCAAACCTGTAAGAAAAATTCCTTTTGAAGGGAAAAGATATTTTTGAACTAAATATCCAGTATAAGAAATTCCAGAAATTACAACTACAGTTAACCAAATTTTATAAAGTGAAATTCCCAAATAAGGAATTAATTTGTCTTCTGGAAGTAAAGGAAGAACAACTGCTGAAAGCAAAATCATTTTACCTAAAGTTTCAAATTCATAAATATTTATATTCATATTAAAACTTAATATTTTATTTTTTGCATTTAATAAAAATATAGTTAATACAAAAACTAAAGAAGTTAGCCATAAAGGGAAAAGATTTGACAAAGGACCAAAACTATAAACTATCAATAAAACTAAATATAAAACAATACTATGTTTTCTTTCATCCAATAATCTATTATAAAAAAGTGAAAATAAAAGAGTAATTCCAATAAATCCAGCGATATAAATTGAAAAATTAACGGGTTCTATTTTATAAAAAATAAAACCTAATATTCCTACAAAAGTGTAAGTTCTTGCTGTTCCAAAAAACTCCTTATCTGTGGGATGGAATTTTAATTTATAAGCTCTTATTTCTAAACCTATCAAAAAACTAAACAAAATTGTAAAAATTAAATGTGTAAAAAGTGAATCTATTATCATTTTTTAATTAATCCTTTTTCATAACAAATAGGATCGAACTTACAAACAATATCACCACTAAAAGCTAAAAGTTTTTCATTCTTTTTATCATAATCCATATTTGACAAAAAATGTTTTATCACATTTAATCTAGCTTTTTTCTTATTATCTGCATTAACTACATACCAAGGAGCAAAACTAAAAGAAGTTCTAATAAACATCTCATCCCTTGCTTTTGAATATTCATCCCAATACTCTTGAGCTTTATTATCTATAGGACTTACTTTCCACTGTTTTAGTGGATTTGTTTTTCTATCTTTTAATCTTTCTTTTTGTTCATCTTTTGATATATCAAGATAATATTTAAAAAATATCACACCTGAATGAGTTAGCATTTGTTCGAAACTTCCAACCTCTTCAAAAAAAGATTTTAACTCCTTTTGAGTACAAAAATTCATAACTTTTTCAACTCCTGCACGATTATACCAACTTCTATTAAATAAAATAATCTCTTGCTTTGAAGGTAAAAAATGAACATATCTTTGAAAATACCAAGACATATGATCTTTATCACTAGGTTTATTAAGTGCTACAGTTCTTACTTCTCTTGGACTTAAATGTTGTAAAAATCTTTTTATAATTCCATCTTTACCTGCTGTATCTCTTCCTTCAAAGATAATACACACTTGTAATTTTTTCTCAATTACCTCTTTTTGAAACTTTACAAGCTCAACTTGTAAATCATATAACTCTTTTTTATATTCTTTTATTTTCATTTTAAACTCTTTTTGTAATGAGATTTAAAAAATAGTATACATTTAATCTATTTGAATTACATTTAAATATTAAAGACTTTATTATTTTTTTGCCAAAAAATCTATTCTTTATTTTTAAATTTACAAAATTATTTACAAATTTTGTTCTAATAAAATAGGATAAAAAAACTCCAAAAAAGAATATTCAGAAAATATTTTTATTAAAAAGTTCCTATTTTAGGGCTTTCTAAAAATTTCAAAAAAAATTTCAAAAAAAAACTTTCTGTGGAACACAAAGTGCAATTACCAATTTCGTAAACATAAAAATCAAAGGAGATAAAATGTCAGCATTAAGACAAATCGCGTTTTACGGAAAAGGTGGGATTGGTAAATCTACTACATCTCAAAACACATTAGCAGCTATGTGTCATTATTATGGTCAAAAAATATTAATCGTTGGATGTGACCCAAAAGCAGATTCAACAAGATTAATCTTACATGAAAAAGCACAATCTACAATTATGCAATTAGCTTCTGAAGCTGGAACAGTTGAAGATTTAGAATTAGAAGATGTATGTAAACCAGGTGCTGGTGAATTCCACTACGATAACAATGAAATAACTGAAGGTTATATCAATTGTACTGAGTCTGGAGGTCCTGAGCCAGGTGTTGGATGTGCAGGTAGAGGAGTTATTACAGCTATTAACTTCTTAGAAGAAGAAGGTGCTTATGATGACGAATTAGATTTCGTTTCTTATGACGTTCTTGGAGACGTTGTATGTGGTGGATTTGCTATGCCAATTAGAGAAGGTAAAGCACAAGAAATCTACATCGTAATGTCTGGAGAAATGATGGCTATGTATGCAGCTAACAACATTTCTAAAGGTATTTTAAAATATGCAAATACTGGTGGAGTAAGACTTGCTGGATTAATTTGTAACGCTAGAATGACAGATAAAGAGTATGACCTTGCAAAACACTTAGCAATGCAAATTGGTACTCAAATGATTCACTTCGTTCCAAGATCTAACCACGTTCAAAGAGCTGAGTTAAGAAGAATGACAGTTGTTGAGTTTGCTCCAACATCTGACCAAGCTATGGAATACAAAGAATTAGCAAGAAAAATCATTGCTAATGACTTAAAAGTTATCCCAACTCCATTAGAAATGGATGATTTAGAAAACCTATTAATGGAATTCGGTTTAGAAGAAGAAGCAGATTTAGATAACATCGGTAAAAAAGCTGAAGAAGCTTAATAATTAAAATTCAAAAATAAATAGTAGTAAGGAGAAAATCATGTTTATATGTGGATACCACTTCCCAGCAAGTGAAGGAAATGATGTAAGTTTTGACAAAGTTATTGAAAAAGTTCAAGAAGGTATAGATGCAACTGGGAAAACTGTAACTTTGACAAGTGAAACAAGAGAAGGTGTTAAATTAGAAGAACTTTCTGTGCCAGCTGGTACTTTTTTACATACAGCTTTAGTTGATTATTATACAAACACAGAATGTGCACCTAAAGACGATTTCAAAATGATTTATTACACAAATAAATATCAAATTTCTGAAATTTCAAAAAACGTAGATGGTGATTCAACTAAAGATATTTGTAAAAAATTAGATGACATGAATCTATACAGAGTTAAAGTAGCGTAAGCTACTTAACTCTTATATAAAGAGGAGAAAACTATGGGACCAGAAACATTAGAAAGTCTACAAAAAGAAGCTCTTGCTGAAGTACTTGAATCATATCCTGAGAAAGTAAAAAAAAGTAGAGCAAAACATTTAGGTATTGATTCACCAGAAACTTCAAAAGGTTCTTGTGATACAACAAAAAGTAATAAACAAACAGTTCCAGGAGTTATGTCTCAAAGAGGATGTGCTTATGCAGGTTCTAAAGGGGTTGTTTGGGGACCAATTAAAGATATGATTCATATCTCTCACGGACCAATTGGATGTGGACAATATTCAAGAGGTGGTAGAAGAAATTATTACATTGGAACAACTGGTATTGATACATTTGTTACTATGAACTTCTCTACAGATTTTAATGAGAAAGATATCGTATTTGGTGGAGATAAAAAACTTAAAAAAGCACTAGCAGAAATTGATGAATTATTCCCATTAAATAATGGTATTTCAATTCAATCTGAGTGTCCAATTGGATTAATTGGAGATGATATTCATGCAGTTGCAAAAGTTTATAAAAAAGAGTCAGGAACTCAAACTATAGCTGTTTCATGTGAAGGATTTAGAGGGGTTTCTCAATCACTTGGTCACCACATTGCAAACGATATGATTAGAGATTATATTATGCCTGATAACTCTTATAAAAAAGATTTCGAATCAACTCCTTATGATGTATCAATTATTGGAGATTATAACATCGGTGGAGATGCTTGGTCAACAAGAATTATCTTAGAAGAAATGGGATTAAGAGTTATTGCTCAATGGTCAGGAGATGCTACTTATAAAGAGTTAGCAATTGCACCAAAAGCAAAACTAAATTTATTACATTGCTATAGATCTATGAACTATATTGCAAGACATATGGAACAAGAATTTAACATTCCTTGGATGGAATATAACTTCTTTGGACCTTCAAAAACAACTGAGTCTTTAAGAAAAATTGCTTCATTCTTTGATGAATCAATTCAAGAAAAAACTGAAGCTGTTATCGCTAAATATACTGCTATGACTGACGCTGTTATTGCAAAATACAGACCAATGTTAGAAGGTAAAAAAGTTATGCTTTATGTTGGAGGATTAAGACCAAGACACGTTATTGGAGCTTATGAAGATTTAGGAATGGAAGTAATTGGAACTGGTTATGAGTTCGCTCACGGTGATGATTATAAAAGAACTAAAGATGAGATTGAAAGATCAACTCTAATTTATGATGATGCAAATGAGTATGAATTAGAAGCTTTCGTTAAAAAATTAAGACCTGATTTAGTTGCAGCAGGAGTAAAAGAGAAATATGTATTCCAAAAAATGGGATTACCATTTAGACAAATGCACTCTTGGGATTATTCAGGACCATACCATGGTTATGATGCATTCGCAATTTTCGCTAGAGACATGGATTTAGCAATTAACTCACCAGTATGGAACCACACAAAAGCTCCATGGGAAAAAGAAGCGTAAGGAGAAGGCTATGCAAGACGTTGAAAACATTGTAAATGGACAAAAACTATTTTTAAAACCTGAATATCAAGAAGTTTTAAAAAATAAAAAACAATTTGAAAGTGCAGCTGGTGCTACATCACCTGAAAAAGTTGCAGAAATTCAAAAATGGACTGAATCTTGGGATTATAGAGAAAAAAATTTAGCTAGAGAAGCAATCACTGTTAATCCTGCTAAAGCTTGTCAACCTTTAGGTGCTGTAATGGTAGCTTTAGGATTTGAAAATACTATGCCTTACGTTCATGGATCTCATGGTTGTGTTGCGTATTTTAGAACATATTTTACAAGACACTTTAAAGAACCAACTCCTTGTGTTTCAGATTCTATGTCTGAATCAGCAGCGGTATTTGGGGGATTAGCAAATATGAAAGATGGTTTAAGAAACTGTAATGCTTTATATAAACCTGAAATGATTGCTGTATCTACTACTTGTATGGCAGAGGTTATTGGAGATGACTTAAATGCATTTATCATAGGTGCTAGAGAAGAAGCTGAAGGTGAATTAGATAATATCTTAATTCCTCATGCACACACTCCATCTTTCGTAGGATCTCATATTACTGGTTATGATAATATGATGAAATCAACTTTAGAGCAATTAAGTGAAGGTGTAACTAAAGAAGTAGATGCAGAAAGAATTAACATCATTCCTGGATTTGAACCATATTTAGGATCATTAAAAGAGATCAAAAAAATCTCTAAAATGTTCGGTGACAAAATCATTATGATTGGTGACCATGAAGAACAATGGGATACAGGAGCAGGAGAATATAAATTATATGCTGGTGGAACAAAAATAGCTGATGCAAAAACAGCTATCAATGCAAGTGCAACTATCAGTTTACAAAAATATTCAACTGTTTTAACAGCTAAAACTATTAAAAATAAATGGAAACAAAAATATGAAACTTGTAACCCAATTGGTTTAAGTGGAACTGATGGATTCGTTATGAAACTTGCTGAATTAACTGGAAAAGAAGTACCTGAAGAGTTAAAACAACAAAGAGCAAGATTAGTAGATGCAATGCAAGATTCTTATCCATATATGCACAGCAAAAAATTTGCTATATGGGGAGATCCTGACTTCTTATTAGGAATGGTTTCATTCTTAGTTGAAATGGGAGCAATTCCAACTCACGTTCTTTGTCACAATGCGCCAAGAAAAGGTTGGGAAGAAGATATGAAAGAAATTTTATCTAAATCTCCAAGAGCTGCTGAATGTAATATTTGGGCAGGAAAAGATTTATGGCATTTAAGAAGCTTACTATTTACTGAGCCTGTTGATTTTATGATTGGAAATGTTTACGGAAAAGAGTTATATAGAGATACTAAAACTCCATTAATCAGAATTGGATTCCCAATTTTTGATAGACATCATTTACATAGATATTCTATTAGTGGATATGAAGGTGGTATTAATCTATTAACATGGATTACTAATAGTATTTTAGATAATCTTGATGAACAAACAAAAAATATTGCTGAAACAGATTATTTCTTCGATTCAGTTAGATAATTTTTATACTAGAAGTTTTTATAACTTCTAGTTTTTTTTAGGTATCATTATATATTCAGTTATATAATGATACTATTTTTTTGTTTATCGTTATATACTATTAAATATAGCCAAAAAGGATTTTTGTGGAAATATCATCAAACTTGACATTAGAAATTTTAAATCAACCCTTTTTATTGGAAAAAAGAATTGAATTATTAATGGCAATACAAAAAACTGGTTCTATCAGTAAAGCGGCAAAAGAAGTTCCCATGAGCTATAAATCTGCTTGGGAAGCAGTTGAAGCCATGAATAATTTATCAATTAGTCCGATAGTACAAAGAGAAACAGGTGGAGTTGGTGGTGGAGGAACTACTCTTACAACATATGGAGAGAATCTACTAAAAACTTATCATTTACTAAAAGAAGAACAAAAAAAGTTTCTTGAAAATCTAAATAGAATGACTGATATTAACACAGGTACATTAAAAGCTATAAGGAGATTATCAATGCAATTAAGTGCAAGAAATCAAATAAGTGGAATTGTAGAATTAATAGAGCATGGAAAAGTAAATGCAGAAGTATTTATAAGACTAAAAAGTGGTTATACACTTGTTTCTGTTATTACAAATTCTGCTGTTAAAAATCTAGACTTAAAAGCTAAAGATGAAGTTGTTGCAATTTTTAAATCAAGTACTGTTTTATTAACAACAGATATTACTTTAAATATTAGTGCAAGAAACAAATTCCAAGGTGTAGTAGACAACATAAATCAAGGTGAAATAAATTCTGAAGTAGTAATCGATATAGGCAATGCAGATAAAATTGCTTCAGTTATAACAACAAGTTCTGTAAATAGATTAAATCTTAAACCAGGTTCTAATGTGAGTGCAATTATAAAAGCCTCGGATATTATGATAGGAAAATAAGGAAAAAAAATGAAAAAGATAATTTTAGGATTAGTATTTTTATGTTCAAGTATATTTGCTAGTCAAGTAAATATAGCTGTTGCTGCAAATGTTAGTTATGCAATAAACGAACTTATTGCAGAATTTAATAAAACAAACCCTGATACAAAAATTCAAGTTACATTAGGAAGTAGTGGAAAATTAACTGCTCAAATTAAAAATGGTGCTCCATTTAATATTTTTATGGCTGCAAATATGAAATTTCCTGAGTCTTTATATGAAGATAAAATTGCAATTACAAAACCTGTTGTTTATGCACAAGGTGCTTTAGCTATGTTAAGTTCAAAAGAACTTGATTATTCAAAAGGTATAAATTTAATTAAAGAAGATTCAATTTCTAAAATTGCAATTGCTAATCCTAAAACTGCTCCTTATGGAACAGCAGCTGTTGAAGCAATTAAAAATGCAAATTTAGAAGAAGCAACTAAAGATAAATTTGTATACGCAGAATCAATTTCACAAACAGTTACTTATGCAACAACTGCTGCTGATATAGGCTTTATTGCAAAATCATCTTTATATGATGAAAAATTATCAAAATATAAAGAAAATGTAAATTGGGCAAGTGTTGATCCAACTTTATATACACCGATTAAACAAGGTATTGTAATCATTAATAATGCAGTTGATAATGCAGAAGTTAAAGCATTTTATGACTTTATTTTAGGTGAAAAAGCTAAAAAAATATTTGTTGATTATGGATACATTGTAAAATGAATAAATTAGTTGCAACAATAAAAAAAATAAATTCTATTGATAGTTTAAATATTGTTGAGTTCGATTTTTTTGGAAAAAATCTAAAAATGATGAGTTTAGATTTAGGCAAAAATATACAAATTGACAAAAAGGTAACTCTTAGTGTTAAACCAACAAATATAATTATTGCAAAAAATTTATTTGGAGAGATTAGTTTATCAAACCAATTTGTTGCAACTATTCAAAAGATAGAAAATGGTCACCTTCTATCTAACATAATATTAAAAATCAATGATACTTATCTTGAAAGTATTATAACTGTAGATTCATCTAAAAAGATGAATCTACAAAAAGATGAAGATGTTTTAGTTTTAATTAAAGCAAGTGATTTATCTATTCAGGATGTTTTAGATGATTGAATTGTTAAAAAATATAGAGTTTGAACCTTTTTTAATATCTTTTAAATTAGCTGGTATCACTACTTTGATTTTGTTTTTTATAAGTCTTCCAATTGCATGGTACTTATCTCAAACAAAATCAAAATTAAAACCTTACTTAGAAGCTGTTACTGCCTTACCTTTGGTTTTACCACCTTCAGTTTTAGGATTTTATATACTTTGGGCTTTATCATATAATTCACCAATTGGAGCTTTTTTTGAAGAACATTTTGGAATAAAACTTGTTTTCAATTTTTATGGTTTAATTATTGCTAGTTGTTTTTATAGCTTACCATTTATGGTTCAACCTATGCAAAGTGGCTTAGAAAGTATCAATAAAAATTTATTAGAAGCAAGTTATATAAGTGGGAAAAGTAAATTTCAAACTCTTTTTAGAATTGCTATTCCAAATATAAAACCTTCATTAATGACTGCTATTATAGTAACTTTTGCACATACAGTTGGAGAGTTTGGAGTTGTGTTAATGGTTGGAGGAAGTATTCCAGGAGAAACAAAAGTTGCATCAGTTGCAATATATGAATTTGTTGAAATTATGGATTATACAAATGCACATATTTACAGTTTAATTATGGTAATTCTAAGTTTCTTAACTCTTCTTGGAGTTTATATATTTAATGGAAAACAAAAAAAGTTAACAGGTTTACATAAATGATAGAAATTAATATAAATAAATTACTTCATGGTTCAAATGGTGAAATGAATTTAGATGTAAATCTAAAAATAAATAAGGGTGAATTTATTGCTCTTTCTGGTTTTAGTGGTAGTGGGAAAACTACACTTTTACGAATACTTGCAGGACTTGAAGAGGCTAAAGGTACTTTAAAAATTGATAATGAACTTTGGCTTGATGATAAGTTTAGTTTAGCTCCACAAAAAAGAGATATTGGTTTTGTATTTCAAGATTATGCACTTTTTCCTAACTTTTCAGTAATTGATAATCTTTTATATGTAAAAAAAGATATAGACTTAGCAAATAAATTGCTTGAAATGACAGAAATGACGGAATTAAAAAATAGATATCCAAATACATTAAGTGGAGGACAAAAACAAAGAATTAGTTTATGTAGAGCTTTAATGAATAAACCAAAACTTTTATTGATGGATGAACCTTTATCTGCACTTGATCCAGAAATGAGAACAAAACTACAAAATGAAATATTAACTTTACATAAAGAGTTTAATACCACAACTATTATGGTAAGTCATGACCCAAGTGAAATGTATCGTTTGGCATCAAGAGTTGTTGTTTTAAATCTTGGGAAAATCATAAATGATGGTTTTCCTAAAGATATTCTTCTTAAAACAAAAGGTAGCCAAAAGTTTTCATTTGAAGGTGAACTACTTGATATTGTAAAAATAGATGTAATTCACGTTGCAATTGTATCAATAGGTCAACAATTAGTAGAAGTTGTTGTAGGAAATGAAGAAGCAGCAAATTTAAAAATAGGGCAAAGTGTAAGTGTTAGTACAAAAGCATTTACACCGATGATGCAAACTTTATAATGAAAACAGCATTATTTTGCCTATTTGAAAATTGGGAAAATAATTATCAAAAAGCAATCACTGAACAACTTGATTTAATTTGTTACTGTGAAGATTTAGGTTTTGATGAAGCTTGGATAACAGAACATCACTTCAATAATTTTAGTGTCATTCCTTCTCCACTTACTGCTGTTTCTTATCTTTTAGGAAAAACTAAAAGTATAAAAATAGGAACAGCTGCTATTTTACTCCCTTTATACAATCCTATAAAACTTGCAGAAGAAATTGCTATGATAAAAGCATTTGATGAAAATAGATTTTTATATGGAATTGCAAAAGGAGCATTTCCTATTTATGATAGAACTTTTAAAGCAGATGCTTTTACAAATAGAGAAGTTATGTTTGAAGCAAATGAATTAATTCACAAACTATTAAATGAAGAACTTGTAACTTTTAAAGGTAACTTCTTTACTTGTGAAAACATTTCAATAAGACCAAAATTAAATGAACCAATAAATACATATATCGCTTCTGAATCTTTTGAAGCAATAAAAGAAGCTGCTACAAAAGATTATGGATTGATTGGAAGTATTGGAATAAGTAAAGAAAAAATAAAATTTATATTTGATACATATAAAACATTTAATCCAACAAAACCTTTATCTTTTAGAGTTGCAAGAGGTATAAATATTGGCTTTAACAAAGAAGAGATTATAAAAGAGTCTCAATATTGTGCAGATTTATTTTTGAAATCAATGAGAGCTTCAAAAGATACAAGCCCAACTTTAGTAAAACTTTTAACAAATGAATATATAGACATACGAAATAAACTTTTTGATAGTAATAAACTTTTTGAAAATGCAATTTGTGGCACACCAAAAGAGTGTATTGAACAAATCAAAGCTCTGAAAGAAGAGTTTGATATAGAAGCATTATTACTAAAACCACTTACAACTTCAACAGAAAAAGCAAAAGAGATATTAAATTTATATACAAAGGAGGTAAAACCTTATGTTTAAAATCTTACTTTTAATATTTAGTTTTTATCTATATAGTAATGCCGTTATTTTTGAAGATATGTTTAAAGAAAAAAGTGAAATAAAAGATGATATAAAAAAGATTTATGCTTCAAATCCTGTACTTTTATACTCTTTGTATGCTGTGGATAAAAGTAAAATTGCTGGATTAAATTTTCCATTTAATGAAAATGAAGCTAAATTTTTAGATGAAAAAACGAAAAATCTTCCAGTTCTTGGTGGTTGGTTTGGGCAAGGAAAAACTCCAAATAGTGAAATGATTTTACAAATAAATCCTGATGTAATTTTATTGACAGATAATACAAAGAAACTAGGAGATGAAAAAATAAAAGCCTCTTTAGGTGGAGCTAAAAATATCCCTCTAATTTATCTAAAATCAAATAGTTTAGAGGAATTAGTAGATTCTTTTTTATATATTGGAAAATTAACAAATAATGAAAAAAGAGCAAAAGAGTTAGAAAATTATGGGAAAGAGAGTTTAAATTTAGCAAAAGAAGTTTCACAAAAAGCTTCTAAAAAACCTAAAGTTTATTATGCTGAGGGGAAAAATGGACTTGAAACAGAATGTAACACTTCAATTCATTCTGAACTTATAAATCTAGCTGGTGGAAAAAATGTTCATCAATGTGAAACAACAAACCTTTTTGGAAAACAAGCTATAAATTTTGAACAAGTTTTAGCATACAACCCTGAAATTATTTTGGTTTACGATAAAGAGTTTTATCAAAAAATCTATAAAGATTCCAATTGGAAACATATAGATGCAGTGAAAAATAGAAGAGTATATTTTTTACCTTTTGGTCCTTTTAGTTGGTTTGATAGACCTCCCTCATTTATGAAATTATTAGGTTTAAGATGGTTACTTTCTGTTTTTCATCCTGAAGTTTATAAATTAGATATAAATAAAGAAGCAAAAGAGTTTTACTCTTTATTTTTAGGTATAGATTTAAGTGATGAACAATTGAATGAAATAATAGGTAAAAATCTTGAATAAACTAGGATTTTTTATACTAATTATCTTTTTATTTATTTTAATGAATAGTTCCCTTTTTATTGGAAATTATCAAATAACTTTAGATGAATATATAAACTTTTTTAAAAGTTTTATTGGGTTTAACTCAAATATTTCTTTAGAAAAATATGAAATGCTTCAAAGTGTGATTTTTGATATAAGGCTACCAAGGATTATAGCTGCTGTTTTAATAGGAAGCTCACTAGCTATTTCAGGAGCTGCATTTCAAGCTATGTTTGTAAATCCACTTGTTTCTCCTGGGATTCTTGGAGTTCTAAGTGGAGCTTCCTTTGGAGCTGCTCTTGGTATGGTTCTTGGATGGAATTGGTTTTTTATAAACCTTTCTACTTTTTTATTTGGCTTAATTGCTGTTTTATTTGCACTTACTATTTCATTTATTTACTCAAATGCAAAAAATATGATTATTTTAGTTTTAGGTGGAATAATAAGTAGTTCACTTTTTTCTGCATTTTTATCAATAGTAAAATATGCAGCTGATCCATATGATGCACTTCCTGCAATTACTTATTGGTTAATGGGAAGTTTATCTTTTAGTACACCAAACATTGTATGGAATCTTTCTATTCCTATGTTTTTAGGAATGATTATTTTACTTTTTGTATCAAAATATTTAAATGCATTAAGTTTAGGTGATGAAGAAGCTAAAGCATTAGGAGTTGATACAAAAAAAATCAAATTAATTGTAATCATAAGTGCTACTTTTATTAGTGCATTAAGTGTAATTCTTGCAGGAATAATTGGTTGGATTGGATTAATTATTCCTCATATAGCAAGACTTCTTTTTGGAGCTGATAATAAGATAATATTGCCAATAAGTGCAATTTTAGGGGCTATTTTTTTACTAATTGTTGATAATTTTTCAAGAATTATTTTTAGCTTTGAAATTCCTATTGGGATAGTTACAGCAATAATTGGAATACCTATTTTTATAATGGTTTTAAAAAATGCAAAAAAGGGATTTTGATGTTATTAATTGATGCTAAAAATATCTCTTTTTCTTATGGAAATAAACAAATATTAACTAATATAGATTTCCAATTATATCAAGGAGATGTTTTATCTTTAGTTGGACAAAACGGCTGTGGAAAAACTACTTTATTAAAAATACTTTTGGGAATATTTAAATCAAATGGTGAAATAAAAATTCTCTCAAAAAATATAAATGAATACAAAAATAAAGAGTTAGCAAAACTAATTTCTTATGTTCCACAAACTCATCAGATTCCTTTTGATTATACTGTATTTGATGTAGTTTTAATGGGAAGATTAGCACATATTGGACTATTTTCAAACTATTCATTAAAAGATAAAGAAATTGCACTTAAAGCTTTAGAAAAAGTAGGGATTGGTCACCTAAAAGATAATATCTACTCAAAAATAAGTGGAGGAGAGCGACAACTAGCCTTTATTGCTCGAGCTTTAACCCAAGAATCAAAAATCATCTTTATGGATGAACCAGTAACTGGGCTTGATTATGGAAATCAACTAAAACTTTTAAAATTTTTAAAAGAACTCTCAAATGAAGGTTACACTTTTGTAAAAACAACTCACTATCCAGACCATGCTTTATATGCTTCAAACAAAGTAATGATGCTAAAAAATGGTCAAATTTTAGATGTTGGAAATATAAATGAAAAACTAACTTCTACAAATATTAAAAAACTTTATGATGTAGATGTTGAAATTATTTCAAAAGAAAATGGTTACAAATTTTGTATACCAAGTATTTAAAAAGGAGAAAATATGCCACTTATAAAAACAAATTTAGATAGTTTAGATTTTGCAAATTTATATGCTAAACAGATGGAACTCTCAACTTTCAAAGGTAAAAGTAGCCAAGAATGGGATAAAAGAGCAAATAGTATGAATATAAATGTTCATAAAAGTATCTATACAAAAACTTTTGTAGATAAAATTGAAACAACGGATTGTGATTCTTTACTTGATATTGGTTGTGGTCCTGGAACTATTTCTTTGGCAATGGCTTCAAAACTAAAAGAGATTTATGCATTAGATTACTCTTTAGGAATGTTAGATTGTGTAAAAGAAAATTGCAAAGAAAAAAATATAGAAAATTTAAAAACAATTCATAAATCTTGGTATGACGATTGGGAAGATGTTCCAAATGCGGATATTGTAGTTGCAAGCCGTTCAATGGAAGTAAAAGATATAAAAGATGCTTTAATAAAACTAAACTCAAAAGCAAATAAAAGAGTTTATTTAACTACAAAAGTTGGTGGCAGTTTTATTGATACTGAGATTCTAGCTCAATTAAAAAGAGAGATTATTCCAAGACCTGATTATATCTATTTAGTTAATGTTTTACATAGTATGGGAATATTTGCAAAAGTTGATTTTATAAAAAGTGAAAACAATAAGTTTGAAAGTTCAACATCTGAAGAGTTTGTAGAAAAAGTTGGTTGGAGTTTAGGTGAATTAGATGTTGAAGAAAAAAATGTTTTAAAAGAGTATTTTAATTCAACATATAAATATAAAAAAACAGCCGATTATATAAACTGGGCAATGATTTCATGGGAGAGTAAAAAATGAAAAAACTACTACTTATTTTACTTTTTCTTACCTCTTTATTTTCAAAAGATGTTTCATATGAAACAAATGAGTTAAAAATCGAAGGTTTAGTAGAAAAAAAATTGGTTCTAAATATGGATAAACTACAAGAGATAAACGATTTGCGAACAGGTTCAAAAACCATAACTCTTACAAAAAATGACACAACTTATGAAGGTGTTTTGCTAAAAGAGATAATCGACCAAGCAAAAATAAATATAAAAAGTAGAAAAGATTTAAATAAAGTCTATATTATGGCTATTGCTAGTGATAACTACAAAGTATTATTTTCTTGGAATGAACTATTTAACTCTAAAATTGGTGACAATGTTCTTATATTTTTAAAAAAGAATGGAAAGTTACTTGATAAAAATGAAGGAAAATTAGCACTTATTAGTGTTGAAGATATAAATGAAAATCCAAGACATATAAAATGGCTCGAAAAAATTATAGTAAATAAAATTGATTAAAAGGAGAAATGATGTTTAAAAAAGTTTTATTGATTGTTATAACTTCGATTTTAGCTCTTAATGCAGCAGATTTGAAAGTAGCAGCAGGTGCAGGTTATAAAAAACCTTTGATGGAGATTTTTAAAGAGTATGAAAAAGTTGGTGGTAAACTTGATGGTGTTTTTGGACACTTAAAACAAGTGACAACACAAGCAACACAAACAAATATACCTTTGATTATTGGAGATAAAAAATTTTTGGAAACTAAAAGTGGACTAAAATTTAAAGATTATGTACTTTTAGGTGAAGGTGAACTTGTTGTTGTTTATCCAAAAGATAAAAAACTATCATCAGTTGAAGATTTAACAAGTGAAAATATAAAAAAAATCACTATTCCTGACCCATCAAAAGCAATATATGGAATAGCAGGAAAAGAGTTTTTAAAAAATGCTAATTTAGAAGAAAAACTAAATAATAAACTTATAATTGTTGCAACTGTACCACAAGCTATGACTTATATACTTACAAATGAAGTTGATGCTGGATTTGTAAATCTTTCAGAAGCAATTGCAAATAAAGAAAATATTGGTGGTTTTATTAAAGTTGATAAAAAATACTACACTCCAATAGAAATCGTTGCTGGAAAACTTGATAGCTGTAATGAAAGTTGCGAAGAATTTGCAAATTTCTTAACTACAAAAACAGCAAAAGAGATATTTAAAAAATACGGTTTATAATGAATTTTGATTTTGCACTTATATTTGAGCCATTTTTATTAAGTCTGAAAACTATCAGTGTAAGTGCATTTTTATTTATAGTTATTGGTATTCCAATAGCTTATTTACTTGCAAAAGAAAATCTAAAATTCAAATGGTTACTAAATACAATAGTAACTCTTCCTTTAATCTTTCCACCAATTGCTGTTGGTTTTTTTCTTCTTTTGATTTTAGGAAGAAACGGTTTTATTGGAAGTTTTTTTTATAAATTTGATATTAGTTTGATTTTTAGTTTCAGTGGAATTGTAATTGCTGCATTTATCGCAGGTCTTCCACTTATGGTAAAACCTTTACAAGCAAGTATTGAACTTTTTCCAAAAGATATAAAAGAAGCTTCATATATAAGTGGAAAAAGTGAATTAAAAACTTTTATATTTATTGTATTGCCAAATATAAAAAATAGTTTGATTGTTGCACTTTTAATCTCAAGTGCAAGAGCTTTAGGAGAAGTTGGAATTACTTTGATGTTAGGTGGAAATATCATAGGAAAAACTGATACTATTTCCCTTGCTATTTATAATGCTGTATTTGATGGAAACTATAATTTAGCTATGATTTTAAGTGGTATATTGGTTTTTATATCAGTGCTTTTTTTTATTGCACTAAATTTTTTTGAAAAGAGAAAAAATGTTTAATTTATCAATTAGTGAATTGGAAAAATATATTCAAGATGATTTACCATATTTTGATTTAACTACAAGTTTACAAAATGTAAATAATAAAAAAGCTCAAATTGAAGTTTATACAAGAGAAGATATTATCGTATCATGTAGTGAAGAAGCAGCAAAAATCGCTGAACTTTTGAATTGTAAAGTAGAATTTTTTGAAAAAAGTAAAACTAAAATCCAAAAAGGAAATACAATTCTAAGATTTTCTGGTGATTATGAAGATATACATAAAGCTTGGAGATTAACTCAAATTCTTTTAGAATATAGTTGCAAAATAAGTACATATTCCTATCAAATGAAAGAAAAAATAGAAAAAACAAATCCAACTTGTGAACTTCTAACTACAAGAAAAACTTTTCCTTTTTCAAAAAGATTTTGTATAAAAGCAGCTATTTGTGGAGGAGCGATGCCTCATAGATTAAATTTATCTGAAAGTGTACTATTTTTTGAAGGTCATAGAATTTTATATAAAAACAACGAAGAATTTTATGAAGATTTAAAAAGAATAAAAACAAAAATACCAGAAAAAAAACTAAATGTTGAAAGTGATAATCTACAAGATTGTATAAATCTAATGAAAATTGGTGTTGATGTTCTTCAACTTGATAAAATAGATTTTGAAGAACTTGAGAAAATCATAAATTACAAAAATGAAAATTTCCCAAATGTTAAAATTTTAGTTGCTGGTGGAATAAATCTATCAAATATTGAAAAATATGCTTCATTTAAAATAGATGGAGTGGTTACAAGTTCTGTTTATAATTGTGGAATGGCAAATATTAGCAGTAAATTAAAAATAATATAGGGAAATTCCCCATATTATTAAGCTATTAAGATTACACTTGAAGCTTTAAATATTGCATAAGCTTCTTCAGAAGCTTTGATAGATAAATCTTCAATAGCATCATTTGTCACAATTGCAGAAATTACACTTGTTCCTAAAGAAAGTTTTACTTCACTATTAACAGCACCTTTTATAACTTCTACAACTTTACCTTTTAATACATTTCTAGCTGTTGTTTTTACAGCATCTTTTGTGATTATAATTGAAGATGCTTTAATAATTGCAGTTATATTATCATTTAATTTTGCTCCTAAAGATTCTATTCCATCTTTTGTAACTGTTGCACTTATTGTTACCTCAGGAGAAACTGTGATTTTAACTTCACTCATTACAGCACCATTGATAATATTTGTAATTTTTCCACTTAACTCATTTCTTGCACTTGTTTTCATCTCAATCCTTTTACTATAAATTATAAGAAAATTCTAAACTTTAAATTATAAATTCAAGCTTAATTTAGTTATTTATTTATGAATATATTGTATATTAATTAGACATCGTTGCTTATATATATGCCTAAACAACGATAATTTAATACTTTAGTAAAATAAATTTAAGTTAGTAAATAAAAATTATTTTTATAGTACTTTTATACTATGGAACACTTATTGCATATAATTAATACACCCTTTAAGCTTAGAAATAAAAAGAACAATTTTTGTTCTTTTTATTTGCAAGAAGTTCTTAAAATAAGTGTATTTTATAAATAAAAAGAGTTAAGATTATGATTGCTACATTTGATGATACTTACAATTTTGCAAAAAAATTTGCTCATTATAAAGATTTCTATGTAAAACACAATGATTTAATATTTTCAAAACTAGGGCTTGGTACTTTTAATAAAGAACCTTATAAAGAAGAAAACTATCTATTTCACTATATAGCTGGTGTAAAAGAAGCTATAAAAAGTGGTATTAATCTTATAGATACAGCAAGTAACTATAGATATGGACAAAGTGAAAAAGAGATTGGTATTGCATTAAAAGAACTATTTGAAGAGGGTGATACAAAAAGAGAAGAGTTAATTATATGTTCAAAAGGTGGATTTATTCAACTTGATTATCCATTTCCACAAAATCCTTATGCTTGGATTGAAGAAAATATTATTAATACTTCATTGGCAAAACTTGAAGATATAGAACTTGACCAACACTGTATGACACCTGATTATTTAGAGTGGTCATGTCAAAAATCTTTAGAAAATCTTGGTGTAAAAACACTTGATATCTATTTTTTACATAATCCAGAAATACAAATAAGTAAACTAGGGTATAAAAATTGGTTAAAAAAAATCGAAACAATATTTAAAAGATTTGAAAAAATGGTAACTAAAGGAATGATAAAATCTTATGGTGTTGCTGTTTGGAATGGTTTTATTGATAAAAGTACAAATGAACATATCAACTTAGAAGATTTAGTTGAAATAGCTATTAAAGTAGGTGGAGAGAATCATAACTTTAAATATATTCAAACACCTTTTAACATGGCAAAAACTTCAATTTATACAATGCCAACACAAACTATAAAAGGTGAAGAGTGTACTTTACTACAAGCTGCTCATAGATTAAAAATAGGAGTAATTTCAAGTTCTTCACTTTTACAAATGAATCTATTTAAAAAATCGTTTAATGCCCAAGTTGGTTACTTACTTGATTCTAAAATGGTTTTAGAAAATGACATCCAACTAGCACTTCAATTTGTTCGTTCAACTCCTGGATTAATTTCATCGCTTTTTGCATCAAAAGTTCCAGTACATATCAAAAAGAATTTAGAAATCACAAAGGTTCCTGCAACATCAAGAGCTAAATATGATTTAATGTATCGAGTATAAATGATTTATGATGTAATAGTAGTTGGAAGTGGAATTGCAGGATTAATGGCTGCAATTGAAGCTAAAAATGAGAATAACAAAGTTGCACTAATCACAAAAGGAAATGTTTTTAAATCTAACTCTTCAATGGCAAGTGGTGGAATAAATGCAGTACTTGACCCAAATAATACAAAAGAGATAAACCAACATATAAATGATACTTTGATTTCAGGAAAAGGTTTAGGAAATAAAAAAGCTATCACATATATGTGTAAACAAGCTTCTAAGATAGTAAATAAATTAGTTGAATATGGTGTAGAGTTTGATAGAAATGAAGATGGAACAATAGCTCAACGACCTTTTGGTGGAGGAAGTTCAAATAGAACTTGTTATGTTGGAGATAAAACAGGAAGTGCGATTACTATGGCACTTATAAAAAAGGCTAAAGCTAAAGGCATAACTTTTTTACCAAATAACTATATTTTAAATCTTGCAAAATATCAAGATAGAGTAAGTGGAGTAGTATCTTTAAATAAAGATAATTCACAAGTAATGATATATTCATCAAAAGCTGTTATTTTAGCAGGTGGTGGATATGCTGGTATTTATAGAGGTTTTTCTACAAATGCTCCTGATTATACGGGAGATTTATTAGCTGTTGCATTAAGAGCTGGATTGTATTTAAAGGATATGGAATTTGTTCAATTTCATCCAACTGGTTTTGTAAAAACAAACTATTTAGTAACTGAAGCTGCAAGAGGTGAGGGTGGTTACTTAGTTAATAGTGATGGAAATAGATTTGTAAATGAACTTGATACTAGAGATAAAGTTGCAAGGGCCATTTTAAAAGAGCAACTTGAAGGTAAAAAAGTTTTTATGGATTTAAGACATCTTGGAGTTGAAAAAATTCAGCAAAAACTACCATCTTTATACAATGCAGCATTAAACCAAACGGGAATTAATCTATCAGAAGAACTACTTGAAATAAAACCCGTAGCTCACTATACAATGGGTGGAGTTGATGTAAATATGACAAAATGTGAACTAAAAGGTTTATATGTTTGTGGCGAAATGGCATCAAATGGAGTTCATGGAGCAAATAGACTTGGAGGAAACTCTTTACTTGAAGGTTGTGTATTTGGTGAATTAGCTGGAATAGAAGCACTAAAGTTTTCACAAGAAAATGAATACTCACCAATAGATTATAACACTGTAATAAAAGATATAGAGATGATAGATTTTATTTTTTCTAGTGATACAACAAAAAACTTCAATGCAATTAGAATAAATTTAGGAAAAACACTTTTTGAAAAAGTTGGAATTATCAAAAATGAACTAAGCCTTACTTTGGCTTTTGATTATATTAAATATTTAAGGCAAATTTCTTATACCCTTCACTGTATAAATAAAGAAAAAAACAATAATGTCGAACTTACAGCTATTTTAGAATTAAGAAATGCTCTAGAAATTTCAGAAGCAATAATTTTAAGTGCTTTAAAAAGAAAAGAGAGCCGAGGAGCTCATTTTAGAGAAGATTTTCCTACAACTTCTAAAGAATATGATAGAAGTTTTGTAGTTAAAGAGCTAAAAAAAGGTTTCTTTAAAATTTCGTTCAAGGAGAATGATATTTTAAAAATTATCAAAAATTTATTTATAAATAAGGAGTAAAAAATGGCAAAAGTAATGTTAAGAGAAGTAGATGGAATAGTATCTTTTTATTTTCCAAAAAAAGATATGGAAGAAACTATTGAAGAAATAGAGTTTGATACAGAAGAAAACTGGGGTGGAAATGCTGTTTTATCAAATGGTGAAACATGGTGGATTCAACCAGGAGCTAAAAAATTACCAAAAGAAGAAGTTTGTAAAAAAATTTCAGATTAATACTGGTTACTTATTATACAAATGGCTGTTCATTTAGTCATATTAACTAACTATAATTAAACTAAAAATATTGAGGAGGCATAGATGTTTGATAAATCTGCCTGTATGGGCTGTCTTACCATAAGAGAGCTAACAACACTATATGAAATATCATCAATTATTTCTAATCATTATGATTTACAGACTTCTTTAGAAAAGTCTATGAGGATATTAAAACATAGTCTAAATTTAGACAATTGTGTTGTACATATTTTAGAAGATGATGTTTTAAATGTTTTTGCTTCTATTGAATTGTCAAAATTCCAAAAAACTTTATCAAGTTATAAAGTAGGTGAAGGTGTTACTGGAATGGTAATAGAATCAAAAGAACCAGTAGTAGTTGAAAATATTCATAATAATTCTCTTTTTTTGAATAAATCAGGGAAAAGAGATTTTAATGGTAAATCTTATGTTGCAGTTCCATTAATGATTGATAATGAGGCTATTGGTGTTTTAGGAACAGTTATAACAAAAACAGCTGAAATTGAACTAGACGATACAGTTAGAATTTTGACAATTGTAAGTTCAATTTTTGCACAGACTATTCACTCTTATCAACTAAACAAAAAAGAGAAAGATAGACTTCAAGAGTTAAAGCTTTACTATAAAATGGAGTGGGATTCAAAAGTACATAACTTTGGAGATATTATAGGTGATAGTCCAAAAATGCAACAAGTGTTCAAAGTTATTCAAAGAATCGCTCAATCTGATGTTACTGTACTTGTTCGAGGTGAAACGGGAACAGGAAAAGAGTTAGTTGCAGCAGCAATTCACAAAAGAAGTAATAGAAAAGATGAACCATTTATTAAATTAAACTGTGCAGCAATTACAGATACTTTACTTGAAAGTGAACTTTTTGGTCATGAAAAAGGTGCATTTACAGATGCAAGAGAGACAAGAAAAGGAAGATTTGAACTTGCTGATGGTGGAACTTTGTTTTTAGATGAGATTGGAGATATTAGTGCATCTGCTCAAGTAAAACTGCTAAGAGTTTTACAAGAAAGAGAGTTTGAAAGAGTAGGTGGAAGTAAAACAATAAAAGTAAATGTTAGACTTGTTGCAGCAACAAATAGAAATTTAGAAGAGATGGTAAAAGATGGTAAATTTAGAGAAGATTTATATTATAGATTAAATGTAATTCCTATTGATTTACCTCCACTTAGAGAACGTGGTGAAGATATAAAACAACTTGTAAATTTCTTTTTAGAACGTTCAATGAAAAATCATAAAAAAATGGTAACCATAACAGATGAAGCAATGGAAGCTTTATGCAACTATCCATGGCCTGGAAATGTTAGGGAACTTGAAAATACAATTGAAAGAATTGTTCTTATGGGAAATGAAGAAGGAATTAGTAAATATGATATGTTATTACTACTTCCAGCACTAAATGATCAAAAGTTAAAAAGTGATTATAAACCTATTTCAAAAAGAACTTTAACTTTAGATGAAATGGAAAAAGAAGCAATTATTGAGGCACTTGAGAATAATGACTATAATCATTCAAATGCAGCAGCTGAGTTAGGTATAACTCTTAGACAAATAGGGTACAAAATAAAAAAATATGAAATCTAAAATAATATATAAAAATGAAGAGATGGAATTAACTGATGATTTTATTGATATTGGTTATATGGCTGAAAATTTTGAAGCAATAGATATTAATAAAAATGTGATTGAAATAAAAAGAGCTAGTCCAAATAGAAATATACAAATATTTATGTCTTTTCCTTCATTTGATGAATTTTTAAATGAAATTGTAAATTTTGATGAATTTATGAATAATGCAAAAGTTGATATTTTTACTTATATAATTTTTAATAAAGAGTTTGAAATTCCTTATAAATTTAAAAAACTAATTCCAATATTTGATATAAATGAAGAGTTCGCTTCTATGTACGGAACAAAAATTGTAAGTGGTACATTAGATAATAAATTAACAAAAGCACTTTTTTTAATCGGTAAAGATGGTGCCATTTATCATATTGATATGCCTAGTGATTTAGAAAAACCTTTAGATATAGAAAGAATTAGGGTTGAACTAAACAAAGTCTATCAGTCATACACAGGAGCAGGTTGTCATGGATAGTATAGTTGAAAAGATAAAAAGTGGGGAACTTATTCCGTTCTTAGGAATGGGAATATTTGAAGATACAAAATGTAAGGATGGGTCAACTCTTCCTTATGATAGCGATTCAATGATTTTAGCTTTGAATAATGGTAGAGCCATGAGTCCAAGACTTATGTATGAGTATAGCCGAGCTGCTATGAGTTTAGAACAAAGAAAAGGTAGAGAGTTCATTATTCAAATGACAAATCATATCTACTCTTCAAAAGAGTATGAAATTCCAGATACTTACAAATGGTTAGCAACTTTAAAACCAAAATATGTAATTGATACAAATATGGATGATAGCTTACAAAAAATCTATAGTGACTGTAATCACTTCTTAATTACAGGTGTATCAAGAATAACTGCTGATTGGGACAGATATCTTATTTATTTTTACGATGTTGATACAAAAGCTTATACAAGAGTAGAAAAAGATAAATTAACTTTAGATTTACCTATTTTATTTAAACCAATGGGTTCTACAAAACCTGAAATGAACTTCATCATCTCTGATGCTGATTTTGTTGATTGGTTAACTGAAGCTATGGGTGGGTATGCAATGCCTGAAATTTTAAAAGAGTATAGAAAAAATAAAGAGTATCTATTTTTAGGTGTGGATTTTTCAAGGGATACTTTTAGAATGGTTACTAATGAAGTTACTATTGGTCTAGAAAGTGGAATTGTTTTATTTAACAAAGATGAATTAACTAAAAAAGAGGATAAATTTATTAAAACTCATAATTTGACATCGTTAAATATGAGTATTAATGAGTTTATAAAAAGCCATGAGTGAAATACATAATTGCGACTTCTGTGGAAAAGAGATAACAGAAGTAAAAAAAATATTCTCTAGTGAAGAGGCTCACATTTGTGATGAATGTGTAACTATGTGTGCAAAAGTTTTAGAAAAAGAACTTATAAAAGATAACAAAAAAGAGTTCCAAAAAGGACTTAGTGTTCCAGTTAAAATAAAAGAACATTTAGATGATTATGTAATTGGACAAATTGAAGCAAAAAAAGTTCTAGCAGTTGCTTTATATAACCACTATAAAAGAATTGATAAACCAATAGTTAAAAATGTTGAGATTGAAAAATCAAATATAATGCTAATAGGACCTACAGGTTCTGGAAAAACACTACTTGCAAAAAGTTTAGCAAGAATTATGGATGTTCCATTTGCCGTTGCAGATGCAACAGCTTTAACTGAAGCTGGTTATGTTGGAGAAGATGTTGAATCAATACTTTCAAGACTTCTTGCAGCTGCTGATTTTGATGTGGAAAAAGCAAAAAGAGGTATTGTTTATATCGATGAAATAGACAAAATTGCAAATAAAAGTGAAAGTTCAACAAGTGGAAGAGACGTTTCAGGAGAAGGAGTTCAACAAGGACTTTTAAAAATTCTAGAAGGTGCTGAAGTTTATGTTCCTGTAAAAGGAAGTAGAAAGAATTCTAGTGCTGAAACAATTCTTTTTGACACTACTCACGTACTATTTATTTGTGGTGGAGCATTTGTTGGTTTAAGAGAAGATGATAGCCCAAAAAAAACTAAAAAAGCCCCTAAAATGGGATTTTTGAAAAAAGAAGATATCCAAGAAAATAGAAAAGCAATTGAAGCGAAAGAGTTAATATCTTTTGGTTTAATTCCTGAATTTATTGGAAGAATACCTGTTATTGCAGAACTTAATAAACTTTCAAAAGAAGATTTAATACGTGTTTTAAAAGAGCCTAAAAATGCAATCACAAAACAGTATGAAATCTTATTTGAATTAGATGGTGTTGAACTTGTTTTCACTGATGATGCACTTGAAAGAATTGCTGAGATTGCTTATGAAAAAGATGTTGGAGCAAGAGGATTAAGAGGTATTATAGAAAATATAATGCTTCCTTTACAATATATTATTCCTTCTGAAGATAATTTGGAAAAATGTATTATTACAAAAGAATATATAAACAAAGAAAAAGATATTGAGTTAGTTTATAAAGAAAATAATGATATTCAAGAATCAACAAAAGAGATTTTATTCAAAAAAATAGTTAACTAATTTTAGAATGGAATAGCTTTTGCAACGTCATATTTATATTTTTATAAAAAAGGATAGAAAATGGCAGTTAAAATTACAGAAGAATGTATAAGCTGTGAGGCCTGTGCTTCTGAATGTCCAGTTGCAGCTATATTACCAGATGGAAATGAAAAAAATCCAAAAGATGGGATTTTATATGTAAAACCTGAATCATGTGTTGAGTGTGTTGACCATGCTGATTCTCCAAGATGTGCTGAAGCATGTCCAACTGAAGGTGCAATTGTTTGGGATATGCCTTACACAGTTGACTTCAATTCTTATTATTTAACTGGAAATGAAAAAGGTGAATATAAAATTAGAGAACATAAAGCAAAAGGGTTAATGCTTCCAGAAGTTAAAGAGCAAAAATTTAGAGCTGATATAACAATGGCTACAAGAGAAGCTCACGCTAACGTATCTGATTTTTAATATTAAAACAAAGGTTTTTCCTTTGTTTTAAACTACTAAAGCAATAAATAAATATCTAGAAAACTTCGAAATAACTACTAAAATCATAAACTTTTTAAAATCATATTTTAAAATACCTGCTACAAAAGTTATTGGATCACCAATTATTGGTAACCATGAAAATAAAATTGTAATAAAACCATATTTATCAAAATATTTTTTTGAAATATTTATATATTTTTCATTTAAAAGCTTTTTTTCTATTAGATATTCTTCACCTTTTAAACCTAAAAAATAATTTATTATTGAACCTAAACTATTTCCTAAAGTGGCAAAAAGCAGTAATAAATATATATTATATCCTTCTTTAATATCATAAATAAATAATGCTTCACTTCCTAAAGGAAATAAAGTTGCAGATATTAAAGCAGAAAAAAATAGTATTAAATAAACCATACATCTCTTTTATTATAAATTAAAGATTGCTAAGATATAATTCCACTTCTTAGAGAAGAACATTGAAAATACTTTGGTATTTTGAATGCTCTTCTTTAGACCTTTTCAAGCATTTCTAAAGACAACGCCCCAGGATGGGAACATAGCAAGGCACCTTTTTTAGTGTTGTGTTTGGGTATCTGGAGAAGAGTACTTTATGTACTCTTTTTTTTTGTAAAAAATCAAATCAAATCTTCAAAATTAGCATCTAAAATTAACAATTTTTTTTCAATTTTATTATAAATAAATCTTCTATCACCTTTTTTTATTGCATTAAAAATTATATGTTTAATTTCTAATTCTGTTTTATTTTCACGTTTCATTAAAATAAAAAAATCTTTCAAAGATAAAAAACCACTTGATTGTTTTTGTTTCTCATCAACTTTATTTGCAATTTGAGGTTTATATATTGAACGCATTTCATTAAATGCACTTTGAAGCAATTTTATCTCTGAATTGAAAACCTCTATTATTCTTTTTTGATTTTTTTCAAGTCTAAAAATTTCTGAGATATACTGTTTTTTCATCCATTTCATAGATTTCTTTAAAAGTTCAATTTGTTCATTTTTTACTTCAATAATTGCTTCAAAACTATTAGAATTATTAGAAGTTATTGGTTCGATTTTTTCTTGTGAGTTATAATTTTTTTGGCTGTCATCAACATAAACAAAAATTTTTCCATCTTTTTTGATTGATTTTAATTGATTTTTTTTAATACGATAATGTATTCCTTGTAAAGATAAGCCCAATATTTCAGCAGCTTGTGAAGTTGTTACTAATCTTTCCAAGGTTTAATTCCTATAATTTTGAGCTATCTATTTCAATAACAGTGTGTACATTTCCTCTTGGTTTAAAGTCAGCAATAACTTTAAGCCATTTTGGCTCTAATTTACTATTTAAAGTATCAAAAATTTCATTTGCTGAATTTTCATGCGAAATATATCTATTCATAAAAGAATTAATATAAATTTTTAAAGCTTTTAATTCAATAACTTTTTTGTTTGGAGTATATTGTATTTTAATTGTTGCAAAATCTGGATAACCACTTCTTGGACATTTTGCCATAAATTCAGGTAATTCAATATCAATTATATAATTTTTATCATGTTCATTTGGCCAAAAATTTTCATCTTTATTAATATCAAATTCTAAAATCTCTTTTTCACCATATTTGATTTCCATATCTTTACTAACCTTTATAAATATAAAATTTTTGCCAATTTTATCCAAAATTGCCTTATAAGTGTTACTTATTGAAAAAACTAATTATTTAAAGTATAATTTTTAACTATTCCAATAATATAAGAGAGAATTATATGAAAAATAAAATTTATGATATAGTAATTATCGGTGGAGGACCAGGAGGAATTGGTTGTGCGATTGAAGCATCTGCTCATAAAATAGGTAATATTCTATTAATTGAAAAAACAGAAAATCACTCAAACACAATAAGAAAATTTTATAAAGATAATAAAAGAGTTGATAAAGATTATAAAGGTCAAGTTATAACTTTACAAGGAAATGTTGATTTTTTTGATGGTACAAAAGAGACAACATTGGATTATTTTAATGATTTGTTAGATAATGAAAAAATAGATTCAATATTCAACACTGAAGTTGAAAAAATTACAAAAAATCAAGAAACAGATTTATTAGAAGTTCATACATCAAAAGGTTTAATTCAAACAAAAAATGCAATAGTAGCTATTGGTAAAATGGGAAAACCAAATAAACCTGATTATAAAATTCCTCCATCTATTAAATCACAAGTTGGTTTCAATTTAGATAGATGTTCATCAAATGAAAAAATCTTAGTTGTTGGTGGAGGAAATAGTGCAGCTGAATATGCTTATCATCTTGCTGATCAAAATAACAATGTGACTTTAGTATATAGAAAACCTACTTTTACAAGATTAAATGACCTAAATGAAGAGCTTTTAAATAAATATAATGGTGAAGAAAAACTTAGACTTAGAATGAATACTGATATTGAATCACTGGAAAATGAAGAAGGAAAAGTAAAAGTTCTTTTTACAGATGGCTTTACTGTTCTTTATGACAGAATAATATATGCAATTGGAGGAACAACACCTATTAATTTCTTAAAAGCCTGTGGAATTGAAGTAGATGAAGATTTAAAACCTATATTTGATAAACATCAAGAAACAACTGCAAAAGATATATATGTGGCTGGAGATATTGCATTTGCAAGTGGTGGTTCAATTGCTATTGCTTTAAATCATGGTTATCATATTGTAAATAACATTTTGAGAAAAAGAGGGGAGATTTTTTCTTTTACAGAAAATTTTTCAAAATAAAAAAAGCATAGTAAAAACTATGCTTTAAAAAAATTAAACGTCTAAGTGTTCAACGTCTTTTGCGTGTTCTTCAATATAATTTCTTCTTGGTTCTACTTCATCACCCATAAATAAAGTAAATGTATCTGAAGCAATTTCTGCATCTTCAATTTTTACTCTTAAAAGTCTTCTATTATCAGGAATCATAGTTGTTTCCCATAATTGTTCAGGATTCATTTCCCCTAAACCTTTATATCTTTGAATGTATGCACCTTTTTTAGCAAGAGTTTCTATATCATCTAATATTTCTAATAAATCTCTTCCTTCAAAAACAGTTAAATCTCTTTCTATTAATTTATTATAAATGTATGTAGCTTCACTAAAATATGGTGATGCAAATAACTCTTCATCAATTATTAATTCTTCTAAACCTTCATTTGTTTGAACAAATAATTGAATTTTATCATCAAGAACAGTTTTTGATAAGATGTTATAACCTTTAGCATCTAAAAATTCTTTTACTTTTTCATATAAAGATGAAAAATCTAAATTAACTAATTCATTATTTTCAATTAAATATTTTAAAACTTCAAGTAAAGAATATCTTTTTCCTAATTGTCCTAACATACTTCTATATCTTGCAACAATTTTAAATAAATCAAGTAAATCATTGTAACCTAAACCTTCAAAAGTAAATGATTCTAAACCATTTTCAATTAAAAATGCAGATAATGCTGTATCATCTTTTAAATATATTTCATTTTTACCTTTTTTATATCTATAAAGTGGTGGTTGTGCAATATATAAATAACCTTTTTCAACTACAGGTCTTAAAAATCTAAAAAAGAAAGTTAATAATAAAGTTTGAATATGACTACCATCAACATCGGCATCCGTCATAATTATAATTTTATGATATCTTATTTTTTCATCATCAAAATCTTCACCAATTCCACAACCTAAAGCTGTAATCATATTTCTAATTTCATCAGATTTAAGAATCTTATCAAGTCTACTTTTTTCAACATTTAAAATTTTACCTTTTAGTGGTAAAATTGCTTGGAAAACTCTATCTCTTCCTTGTTTTGCTGAACCTCCAGCAGAATCTCCCTCAACCAGATATAATTCTCTAATTGCTGGATCTTTACTTTGACACTCTGCAAGTTTACCTGGAAGTGTTCCAACTGTCATTGCATCTTTTTTTCTAGTTAAATCTCTTGCTTTTTTAGCAGCTTCTCTACCTCGTGCAGCCATTAAAGCTTTTTCCATAATAGCTTTAGCTTGAGTTGGATTTTCTTCAAAATATTTATCTAATGCATCACCAGTTAATTTTTGAGTAATTGCTTTTACATAAGAAGAACCTAATTTACTTTTTGTTTGTCCTTCAAATTGAGGTTCAGGAACTTTTACTGAAACAACTGCAATTAAACCTTCTCTTACGTCATCACCAGTAATTTTTGTATCTTTTTCACGTGCTGCTGCATTCTCATTTAAATATTTAACAATACTTCTTGTAAGACCTGCTTTAAATCCAGCTTCATGAGTTCCTCCGTCAATTGTTCTAATATTATTTACAAATGATAAAGTTTTTTCAACATAAGTTTCATTATACATAACTGCAATATCAACTTCAACACCATCAATATTATCATTAAATGCAACAGAATCACAAATTGCAGTATCTTTATTTAAATCTTCAACAAATTGTTTAATTCCACCTTCAAAGTGATAAACTTCTTTAGTTTTAGTAATTTCATTATCTAAAGTTATAGATATAAAAGAGTTTAAATAAGCAACTTCTCTAAATCTTTTTGCTAATACTGCAAATTCGTATTTAGTAACTTCAAAAATAGAATCATCAGCTAAAAATTCAATTGTAGTACCAGTTTTTCTTGGACTATCTCCAATAACTTCTAATGAACTTTGAGGAATACCGCATTTAAATTCTTGATAATGAATTTTTCCTTCTCTATAAATTGTCATTTTTAAGTGTTTTGATAATGCATTTACAACAGAAACCCCAACACCGTGAAGTCCCCCAGAAACTTTATATGTATCTTTATCAAATTTTCCACCAGCATGAAGAACAGTTAATACTACAGTTGCAGCACTTATACCTTCACCTTGGTGTATAGCTGTAGGAATTCCTCTTCCATCATCTTCAACTTTAATCCAATGATCTTTTGTCATAGTAATTTTTATATTTTTACAATAACCAGCCATAGCTTCATCAATAGAGTTATCAACTACTTCATATACTAAATGATGAAGACCATTTGTATTAGTATCACCAATATACATTCCTGGTCTTTTTCTAACAGCTTCAAGACCTTTCAAAACTTTAATGTTATTAGCACCGTATTCTTGTTGACTCATTATAGATTTCCTTATTTTTGTTTAATTTTTATTTTTCTAAAACTATTGGCATTACAATAGTAAAAAATTTATCATCTTCAAGTAAAAATGGTAAATTTGATTCATTAAATCCAATTTTGATTTTTTCATTATTTGACATACTTAAAAAGTCTAATAAATATTTTGCATTAACAGCTAAATAAAACTCTTTATCAATATTTAAATCAATATCAATTTGAGTTTTTGCTTCACTATCTTCATCTAATGATTCAAAAATTATTGATTTTGAATTAAATGTAATTTTAATATTTGAAAATAGAGATGTTACAAGTTTAATTGATTCTACAAGCATATTTTTTGGTAATGGAAAATTGTATTTTAATGTTGCAGGAATAATTCTTTCATAATCAGGAAATTTACCATTTATTAATTTTGTAAAAAATTTAGTTTGCTCGCTTGAAATTACTAAGTTTGTGTCATCATAAGAAATTTTTGCTTCATCTAAAAATAGTTTTTGAATTTCAATAATTGCTTTTTTAGGAATAATAAATTGTGCTTCGTCATTATTTATATTTTGTAAAAATGAAACTGCTAATCTTCTTGTGTCAGTTGAAACAAAATTAATTTTTTGACTTTTTATATCAAGTAAAGCACCATTTAATTCAAATTTTGGATTATTATTATCAATTGCAGGTGTAATTTTTCTAATAGAATTTATAAAATTTATTGTTGACATAGATAATTCTTTTAAATTTTCTGATTTATTTAATGATGGAAATTCATTTGCATCATATGTTGGTAATTTAAAAGTTGATTTATTTTGTTTAATAATTAAATTGTTATTTGAAGCTTCTATATTTATTTCTTCATTTTTTAATCTTTTAATTATTCCTAATAAATTTGAACCATTTACTGTTGCTTTTCCATCAACTGTATCTAAAATATTATCTATGTGAGATTCTAATCCTATTTCATAATCAGTTGCTTTTATGATTAATTTAGCATTATTAATTTCTAAATAAATATGTGATGTTATTGAACTAGAATCTTTTTTTTCTAAAAAAGGTTGCATTGAAGCTATTACATTTTCAAAAATACTTTTAGTGATTACAAACCTCATTTTTCTCTCCTATATTTTTTATTTAATTTAGTAAAAGTAGTAGTGTATGTGAAAAGATGAAAACACTTCTTAAAGCACTGATATAGCGAACTTTTACCAGTGATTAAAAAACTCAATGTATTCACATCTTTTCACATAAGTCTTTAAAACTTTTTGTTTTAAAAGCTTTTACTACTCCTTATTTATGATTTTATTTTTTAAATTTTCAATGATTAATTTAAAGTTTTCATCTTTTTCAATTAATTCATTTGCTTTTTTAATATTATGCGAAATTGCACTGTGATCTTTCATACCTAAAAACTTTGCAATATCTGGCATAGAGTTGTGAGTTAACTCACGTGCAAGATATATTACTATTCTTCTAGCATTTGCAACTATTGCTGTTCTTTTTTTAGATTTAATGTCACTTGGTTTAATATTTAATTGATTTGCAACGATATTAATAACATCAGGAAGTTTGATGTTTTCTTTTGTCTCTTTAATTTGTTCTTTTAATAGACTTTGAACCATTGGAAGAGTGATTTCTTGATTTAATAAAGAAGCACTAGCGTTAATTCTGATTAATACACCTTCAATTTCTCTAATTGAATTATCTAAAGTTGTTGCTATAAAATTGATAATTTCTCTACTTAAGTGTATTCCATTTAATTCAGATTTTTTTTCAATAATTGCTATTTTTGTTTCAAGTCCTGGAATTTGAACATCAGCTGTTAATCCCCATTCAAATCTAGATTTTAATCTATCAACAAGTCCTGCAATTTGTGAAGGAAGTCTATCACTTGTCATAACAATTTGTTTTTTTGCATTGTGAAGTTCATTAAAAGTGTGAAAAAATTCTTCTTGAGTTTGTTCTTTTCCAGATAAAAACTGAATATCATCAATTAAAAGTACATCACATTTTCTATATTTATTTCTAAAATGTTCCATATTTTTGTTTTTTATTGAAAAAGTAAAATCATTCATAAATTGTTCAATTGTTACATAAATAACAGTGCTTCCTTTTTCAATTGCATGATTTCCAACTGCTTGTAAAAGGTGTGTTTTTCCAAGACCCGTCCCACCATAAATAAAAAGTGGATTGTATTGAGTTCCAGGTTTGTTTGCAACAGCTAAAGAGGCATTATATGCCATTTGATTAGATGGTCCAACTACAAATGAATCGAATGTGTAAGATGGGTTAAGTATCGTACTTTCGGCAGTTTCATTTTTTACTTTTTCTGAAATAATCTCTTTTTTAGATTTTTTTTCACCGGCAAGCTTTATTTCAATTGATGGCTTTGAACCATCATAAATTTCAAAACAGTGTTGAATTAAATTTGTAAATTTACTCTTTATCCAAGAGGCAATATACTTGTTATTTACTTCAAAAATGGCAATTTTTTCATCAGAAGAAACTTTTTTATATACCAATTGTTTTAGGTATCTTTCATAGTCAACTTTGTTTGCTTCTTTTTGAATAATTGTTAAAAAATCTTTGCTTGTCATCTATTTATAAACTCTTTAATTGTAATTACTAGATATTATATCTAAATTTTTTATAAAAGAGCTTCAAATAGTGCTAAAGTGCTTAAATTTATGGAAAAGATATAGTTGTACACATAGTGAATAAGTAGTGAATAATTTTTTTCTTTTAAGTAAAATTTTATTGTACAGAGTCGATTATATCGAATATGTAACTATGTGAATAAAAAATAAACAAAAAGAGTGAAAAGTTGAAAATATTAGGAATTGACCCAGGTACTAGAAACTGTGGATATGCAATTATTGAAAAAAATGGAAGAGAAATAAAACTTATAGAAGCAGGACTAATAAAAATAAAAACCAAAATCTTACAAGAGCAAATAGTGGAGATGACAGAAGGGTTTGATTTATTATTTCAAAAACATAAAATAGATGAAGTTTCTATTGAAGATATGTTTTATGCCTTTAATCCAAAAACGGTTATAAAACTAGCTCAATTTAGAGGAGCAATAAGTTTAAAAATTTTACAAGAGTTTGGAAATTTTGCTGAATATACTCCACTTCAAGTAAAACAAGCTGTTACAGGAAATGGAAAAGCTACAAAAGAGCAGGTTGCATTTATGGTAAAAAGACTTTTAGGTGTTAAAAAAGAGATTAAACCACTTGATATTACAGATGCAATTGCAATTGCTTTAACTCATGCCCAAAGATTGTAAACTAATTTTAGTTATAATCCAAACTTTAAAAAATTTAGGAAGAACTTGATGACAAAAATAGGAATCTTAGCCTCATATAATGGAAGTGGATTTGAAACTATTCAAAAAGCCATAGAAGATAAAATACTTAATGCAGAAGTTGTAGTTATAATCACAAATAATACAAATGCAGGAGTTATCGAAAAAGCTAAATTTTATAATATTCCATATTTTATTATAAATAATAAAATATGTCCTGAGCAAGATCTTGATGATAAAATTACTAAATTACTTTTAGAATTTGGCTGTGATTATGTATTTTTATCAGGTTTTATGAAAAAAATTGAATCAAAACTTTTAAAAGCATTTCCTAATAAAATTATAAATACTCATCCAGCTATTCTTCCATCAATTTATGGTGGAAAAGGAATGTATGGAAGATTTGTTCATGAAGCTGTTATTAAAAATGGTGAAAAGAAATCAGGTGTAACAATTCATTTTGTAAATGAAGTTTATGATGAAGGTGAAAAAATCTTAGTAAAAGAGCTTTTATTAGCCAAAAATGAAACAGTTGACAGTTTAGAAAATAGAATTAAAGAACTTGAAAAAGAGGCAATTGTAGAAGCATTTAAAAAACTATTGGCATAAAGCCAAATAGTTTTTATTTGAAAGTAGCAGCTAAATCTTCAGCTGTTTTGATATATTTTACATTAGTAATTTTAGAATTTTCTAAAGAGATAATTGTGATTTTATCTTCTTCAACAGGAAATAAAGCTTTATTATCTTCATCAATTAATAAAATTGGAAAACTATAATCTCTCATTTTAGGAAGTGCTATAAATTTAGAAATCAAACTTGGCATTCCTGTAATATCTGCAACATAAGCAATGTGATTGTTTGCTAAATAATCTTTATCTTTAGTATTTAAAAAGTTTTTTATAGTTGTACTTTCATCTTTAGAAGCAGAGAAAATAATAGTTTTAACATTTGAATCAACTACATGTTCTTTTTCAAATTGATCTTTTATTGTAAGTATAGGAAGATCATTCCCAACAGTTAAAGAATTAGCAAAAGCACTAAGTCCTAAAAAAATTGTAAGTAGTAATTTTTTTATCATTTTTTTCCTTTGGTATAAAAATTTGGAAATTCTATCTATAAAAAGTAAATGAATAGTTAAGAGAGTTTAGGTAAATGCCATTTTTTATAATATGCAAGTAATCTAAGAGCAACACCAAAAATAAAAACAATAGTAATTGTAAATAAACTTCTTAAATGTAATACTTCTAAAATAAACATAATAGATGCAATAATTAATGCAACTGTTGCGTAAAATTCAGAGATTAAAATAGATGGAACTCTATTTATTAAAATATCTCTTATTGTTCCTCCACCAACAGCAGTTAAAAAAGCAAGGATTAATGCACCTAAAAAATTAAATTCATTTTGAATAGCTACAATTGAACCAGTGATTGAAAAAGAGACTAAACCAATGGCATCTGAGATTATAAAAGTTGTTTTTCCTTCTAAATCATCAATTTTATGAAGTTTAAATAATAAAGCTATTAAAACAGTTGCAACAACAAGTATAACTGGAAGATTTGTAGTAAAAACATAAGGAGTTCTATCGGCTAATACATCTCGTATCATTCCACCACCAAGAGCTGTTAAAAATGAAGAGATAAAAACACCTAAAATATCAAGTTTATAGTGAACAGCAATCAAAAAACCACTTAGTGCAAAACAAATGATTCCTATAATATCAGCAATTTCTAATGCACTCATAAATTCTCCAAAATTGATATAAATTTCGGGATTATACTCTTTTTGTGTTAAAAGATTGATAGGCCAGTTTTTGTAGTAAATAACTCTAGTGCTTTAGTTCCAATAAGTGAATTTCCTTGGGCATTTAATCTTGGTGAATAAACACAAATTGCCATTTTTTTAGGAACAATGGCAACAATTCCTCCACCAACTCCACTTTTTCCTGGAAGACCAACTTTATATGCAAAATCACCACTTGCATCATAGTGTCCACAAGTGAGCATTAAAGAATTAATTCTTTTTGCTTTTGATTCAGTAATTATTATTTCATTTGTTATAGGATTTTCACCGTGATTTGCTAAAAAAAGCATAGACTTTGCAAGTTGAGCGGGACTCATCATAATAGAGCATTGTTTAAAATAAGTTTTTATTACATCATCTATTTTATTATGAATATTTCCAAAACTTTTTATCATATTTATAAGTGCATAATTTCTAAATCCATGCTCTAATTCAGAGTGAAAAATCTCTTCATCAAAATTTATTGTGTCATCATTTGCAACAGTTCTTATAAATTCTAAAATTTGATTGAACGTATCATCTTTATAAATAGAAACTAAACTATCAGCTGTAACTATTGCACCTGCATTTATAAATGGATTTCTAGGTATTCCATTTTCATATTCAAGTTGAACTAAAGAGTTAAATGGATTTCCAGAAGGTTCATGACCAACTCTTTTATATAACTCTTTTCCATAATAGTTTAAAGCCATTGTGAAAGTGAAAACTTTTGAGATACTTTGAATAGAAAACTTTTTATTTATTTCTCCAATTCCAAATGATGTTCCGTCAAACATTTGAAGTGAAATTGAAAATTGATTAGGATTTACATTAGCAAGAGCTGGGATATAATCAGCAACTTTACCTTCACCAAAAAGAGGTAAGATTTCTCTTTCTATTTCTTCTAAAATTGCTTGATAATTCATCACTCTCCTAATAGTTCTTTCATTGCCTCTGCTGTTTTTCTAATTTCCCATTGCGCATGAGAATCAAGTCTTAATTTGAAATAATTTTCAAGTTGAGTTGGTTGGAAACCTCCCCAAATTTGAGAATAACCAGCTTGTGGAATTATTCTTCTTGCTTCTTGTGGTTTTACACCATCTTCTAAAGCTTTATAATAGTGTTCTAAACAAATATCTAAAATCTGTTCAGTTGTTCCACCTTCACTTGTTACATCTTTCATTTTTTCAGATATATAAAATTCAAAAGGAACTCTTTTTCCACTTACATATCTTCTACTTAATTCTTGCCAATTTACTCTATGTCTTACCATTTGGCTTCTTGTTGGAAAATCAACTTTGAATAAAAATACTTTGAAATGTTCTTTGATAATTTTACACTCTTCAGGTGTGTTATAAGTGGTTCTAATATCAAAACTATATGATTTTGGATTATTTTCAAAATCGTAAACTAAAGCTCTATAATTTGTAAGAAGATATTTTCCATCACAAATCATTTCACCAAATTTTTTTGTATTAGAATATTCAAGTGCTAAAATCTCTTTATGTTTTTCATTTGTTGGGTCAAGTAACACTGGAACAAACTCAAATGAAGAAGAAGGAAGACCTTGAGATTCAGCCATAAGTCTATTGTATAAAGATTCACTTCCTAAAGCTTTAGGTGATTGGTAACAAATAGAAGCAACTTGTGTAATAGCTAAGATTCTATTTTCTTCATTTAGATTTGCTTTTGAAAAATCCCAATTTTCCACAAATGCAATATCATCTCCAAAAATATTCTCTTTTTTATTTATTAGTTGAATCATTTTATACCTTTTTTCTTAATTGGTTGAATTATACAAAAAAAACTATTTGAATTTATTAAGTGAGAAGTTATGAATATTATTTTTGATATTATATTGCAATTATTCTATTGGGAATTGGTGGAAAAAATGAATATAAAAAAAATTATAAAAATAAGTTTTGTAATAATGTTATTTATAATTTTAGCTATTGGAATCATAAATACTATAATTATCTATCAAATAAGAGAGAATAATTCAACAAAAGAGTTAATTACTAATTTGGTATCAATGCAAGAAAAAATGAATGAATTATTAAAGGATACTACTTTAGTAAATTCACTTGATGAGTTAGAATCTAAAAAAGCAGACTTCATAAAATATGAATTAGAATTTGAAGCTATTGAAAAAACTTTTAGTTTAAAAGACGAGAATGATTTTGTAGATTCTTTTATTTCGGATATTCATAAAGATAGTGTTATCTCTTCAAAGTTACATTTACTTTATGAGAGTGAAAAACAAATTGAAGAGGCATTTGATACTATCTATGAATTAGAAAAAGAAAAAATCAATTTAAAAAATCAATTTGATAGAGATTATCCAATTGAAAATACGTATAGAAAAAATTTGGATTTTAAAATTCAAGAATTAAGAGATTTTGAATTATATAGATTATTTAGTGAAATAAAATATTATAGTAAAGAGACACTTTATCAATATAAAAATCAAATTACTTTAGATAAATGGCTTAACAAAATAGAGTTATTTAAAGAAAAATATAATAATCAAGAGATAGAAGAATATCAACAAATAGTTACTAAAGTAGGAAATTATGTTGTTTCTTTGAAAGATATAGAAGATAAAGAGAATAGTTTACGAAGTAAAATTTATAATGTAATTAACCAAAATAAAATTTATAGTTCGGAAATTGAGAAGAAAATAGTAGAGTTATCTACAAATTTTATAAATCATACCTATTTTACAATTTTACTTTTGATTTTAGTAATAATCATTTTTATAATAGTGTTAGGTTATAAAGTTTACAAAAACGTAGGTTTATCTGTTGATGAAATTGAAACAAAAGTACAAGAAGGTTTAGAAGAGATAAAAAATCTAAATCATGAAATAGAAAAAACTCAAAAAGAAGTAGTTTTTACAATGGGTGCTATTGGAGAAAGTAGAAGTAAAGAGACGGGAAATCATGTAAAAAGAGTTGCAGAATACTCAAAACTTTTGGCTTTATATTATGGTTTAAATGAAAAAGAAGCAGAAATGTTAAAACAAGCAAGTCCAATGCATGATATAGGAAAAGTTGCAATTCCAGATGCCGTGTTAAATAAACCTGGTCGTTTTGATGAGAGTGAACGAGAAATCATGAATACTCACGCAGCTTTAGGTTATGAAATGCTAAAACATTCAAATAGACCACTTTTAAAAATGGCCGCAGTTGTAGCAAATGAACACCATGAAAAATGGGATGGAAGTGGATATCCAAGAGGATTAAGTGGAGAAAATATCCATATTTATGGAAGAATAACAGCTCTTGCAGATGTTTTTGATGCTTTAGGAAGCCATAGGGTTTATAAAAAAGCTTGGGATGATGAAAGAATTTTTAATCTTTTCAAAGAAGAAAGAGGAAAACATTTTGACCCAAAACTTGTGGATATTTTCTTTGAACATTTAGATGAATTTTTAAAAATTAGAGAGACTTTTAAAGATAAGTTTTAAAAAGATTTATTATGACTTATATTGTTCCAAACTATTTTATAGAAAAAAATGATAATAGAATTATCGATTTAGAAGAGATTTATTGCATAAATTATATTACAAAATATCGAGAAGATTTTTTATCGATAAGAAATACAATGCATGCTCTTATGATTCCTTTGACTGGTCAAAAAATTATAACTACAAAAGAGCAAAAATTAGATATAAACTCTTCAAATATCTGTTTTTTGTATCAAAACAACTACTTTTTAAGTAAAAGAGTAAATGAAAATTTAAAATACAAATCAATAGTTTTGTTTTTTAGTGATAAGTTTGTATTGGATTTTATAAAAAAATATAAAATAAAGAGTGATAAAAAATCTGAAACTGAACTTTTTAATTTTGATTATTCAAAGTTTGAAGAGTTAAAAATAGCTATAAAATCTTTTGAAAACTATTTGGAAAAGGATTTTTCAAAAGAGCTCTTAAAACTAAAAATAGAGGAGTTATTTCTTTTAGTTTTACAAAAAGATGAAAAGAGTTTGATTCAATTTTTTAATAAAATTATAAATACTACAAAAGATAGAATCAAATATATTTTAGAATCAAATCTTGATTTTGTAAATAGTTTTGAAGATATTTGCAGTTTAACTAGACAAAGTCCTGCAAAAATTAGAAAATATTTTAAAGATGAATTTAACACAACACCAAAACTTTGGATAAATGAAAAAAGATTGGAAAAAGCAACTTTGTTATTGAAAACAACAGATGAAACAATCTCTCAAATTGCAACTACTTGTGGATATTCAAGTGTATCTTGGTTTATTCTAGAGTTCAAAAAAAGATATAACTTAACACCAAAAGATTACAGATATAAAATATAACTTTTCTTATACTTTTAATTTTCAAAAAAATATAAAATTTCTTAAAATAAAAAGGAATTAATTATGAATGGAAATATTTGGAATGCAGGTGATTATTCACAAAAAGCAAGTTTTGTTTCAAATTTGGCTTTTTCTTTAGTTGATATATTAGATGTGAAAAAAGATGAAAAGATTTTGGACTTAGGTTGTGGAGAGGGAACTTTAGCAATAAAGATACAAAATCAAGGTGCAAATGTAATCGGAATTGATTTAAGTGAAGAGATGGTTTTAAAAGCAAAAGAAAAAGGTATAGAAGCTTTTGTTATGAGTGTTACGGATTTAAAATTTGAAGATGAGAGTTTTGATAAAGTTTTTTCAAATGCAGTATTGCATTGGGTAAAAGATTTAGATAAAAGTGCAAAAGAAATAGCTAGAGTTTTGAAAAAGAATGGAAAGTTTGTAGCTGAATTTGGTGGTTATGGAAATATAAAATTTTTATGTGAAGCTATGAGTGAAGTTTTTTTTAAACATAAAGATTTTGGAGAGTTTAATAATCCTTGGAATTTTATAAGTGATATTGAATATAAAAAGATATTAGAGAAAAATGGTTTTGAAGTTGAATCAATAGAGTTGATAAATAGACCAACAAAAATTGAAGATATAAAAGTTTGGTTGGATATTTTTGCAAATGGAATAACTAAAAATTTGACAACAAAACAAAAAGAGATTTTTAAAGAAGAAGTTGAAAAGATTTTAAAAAATAAAATCTATTCAAAAGAGTTTGGTTGGCTTGCTGATTATGTTAGATTAAGAGTAGTTGCAAATAAATTATAAGATTATTAAATATTTTGTACCAAATTAATTTTGATAAGAAAAGTCCTACCAAAATTACTTTGGAAGAGAAATCGTATATTGTAATCCATTATTATTTTCACAATTTACTTTTCCTTTTAATTGATAAGAAATCAATGAATCAATAAGACTAAAACCAAAACCTGTTTTTAGTTTTGTTATATCTATTCCAATTCCATTATCTTTATATATTAAATAGATATTCTTTTCATCTTCATAAGTAGAGATACTAATTTGTGCATTTTTATCTTTAAACGCATATTTTATACTATTTATTATAAGTTCATTTATAATTAATCCAATAGGAATTAGATATCTTTGGTCTAGTACAATAGTTTTAAAATCTAAATTAAATCGTATATTAAAAGTAGAAATAGCTGTTTTAAATTCAGATATTAATTTTTCTATATAATTTTTCAAATCAATTTCCATACTATTTTCAATTTCTAAGAAATTCTCATATAAGATAGATATAGATTTAATTCTTTTTATATTTTCTTCTAAAATTATTTTATCTTTATCACTTTCCATTTTATTTTTATCCATAGATAATAAAGCACTTATAATTTGTAAATTGTTTTTGATTCTATGTGATAACTCTTTTAATAATATTGATTTACTTTTTATCTCTATATTGAGTTTTTTGGTTCTTTCTTTTACTTTTCTTTCAAGATTTTGATTTAACACTACTACTTCGTTTTTTGTTTTTTCTAAAAGAAGATTAAGTGAAGTATATCTATATGCTAATGCAATAGAAAATAAAATAGAATCAAGCATAATACCAATATCAACACCTTTAAAAAGATACCAGTTATATTCTATTAATGGTAAATCAACAAGAGCTGTAAAAAAAGCTCCAATACAACCACATGCAGTTGCTAAGATAAAAAATAGAGCTTTTTTATTTCCTTTTTTGTATGAATATATCCCTAAAAAAAACATATAGATACTAAAAAGTGGTGTAATACAAGTAGCATAAAAGATGGTAGCTTGATACCCGAATATAGATGTTAATATAATCATTAGTATATGAAGTATTAAAATATTATTTGTATATCTATTTAGTTTAGGAAGTTTTTCTTTCAACTCTAAAAAAGATTTAGCAAACAATATACTACACAATAAATAAAGAAGTATAGGAATAGATTGCATCCAATTTTGAAAATTTGGATAATCATAAAAAAGATATTTAAAAGTGTAACTTTCATATCCTAAACTCATGATAAGATAACTAACTAAGTATAAAGAGTAATAAAAATAAGTTTTATATCTAGTTATAAGAAAAATTATAAAATTAAAAATAAAAATAGCTGTAACAATACTATAAGTACTTATTTCAACTAAATCTCTTTTTATTAGTTTTTCATAAAAATTAGTTTCACTTAAAATTGATAAAGGTATGATAAAAGGGTCTCTTGTTTTTATTTGTAAATAAATAGTAAATTCACCTTTTGAAAAATCATGTTCTTGATTTAGAAGGTTAATTTTCATTGACCTTTCTTTAAAAGGAAGTAGGGTTCCTAAATTATATTTAGTTAGAGTATTATTTTCATCATAAATAAAAATATTGATTGTGTCAATCCAAGGGGCATCAAATACAAAATATCTTTTTAAAGTTTGTTCTGAGTTATTTACAAGTTCAAATTTAAACCAATAAGTTGATTGTGTGAAAAAGTTTATAAAAACATCATCTTTTTGTTTTTTAAACTCTACATTTGGAATAGTTTTGATTTTTTCAATATCATAAATTGATTTTTCATCTTCGATATAACTGATATTCTTACCTATGTATTCTAAGTTTTCCTTTTCAATATCAATAACATTTGCAAAAAGAAAATTGTGAGTAAAATAAAATAGAATAATAAAAAAAATAAGTCTCAAAAATAACCTTCTAAAAATTTAACAATGTAATAGTATCAAAAAGAGTTTTAGTTATTTTAAGTTTTTAAGATATAAAATCCATTTTTAGTTAAAAAATAGGAATAAAATGAATATTGTTATTATAGAAGATGAAGCAATTATGATGATGTTTTTAAAAATCTCTTTGGAAGAAAAAGGACATAAAGTTGTAGCTTCTTTTAATAGTTTTGAAGGTTTTTTTGAATTATTAGAAAATGAAAAAATAGATTTAGTTTTTCTAGATATACAAATAGAAGGAGCTTTAGATGGTACACAAATAGCTTCAAAACTAAGAGCGATGAATGAAAATATAAAAATAGTTTTTATAACTTCTTTCAAAGATAGTCAAACTATACAAATGGCAAAACAATCAAAACCAAATGGATATTTAATCAAACCTATTTCAAAAGAAGACTTAGAAGCGATTTTGATGATATGCCAAATAGATATAGAAGAGAAAAAATATGAAACAAATATAAAAATAGCAACGTATTCATTTGATATAGAAAATAAAACGATAAAAGAAAATGACACAATAATCAAACTCACCAAAAAAGAGTTCCAATGTTTTGAACTGCTATTTAAAAATAGAAACAATCATATTTCTCATGAATATCTAGTTCAGGCACTTTGGGAAGAAGACCTATATACAAGAGCAAATTCTCTAAGAGAATTAGTTTATAGAATAAGAAAAAAGATGCCAAATTTAATAATCGAAAATAGTATTAATATAGGATATATTTTAAAAGAAAAATAATTTTCTAATACCAATCTAATTTCCATGATATATGATGATAGATTAAATAATCTATTATAGAAACTTGGGAATAAATCATGAATAATCATTTTGAATATAGAAATGCTTTTAGAATATTAAAAGGTGGAAAGATATCTTTAATGGTATCAGCAATGCTTGGAAGTTCAATAATAGTAAATGCAAGTCCAATAGATGGAGTAGTGACGAGTGGTAGTGCATCTATTTCACAAAGTGGGAATATCATAAATATAAATCAAAGTACTCAAAAAGCTAGTATTAACTGGCAAAGCTTCTCAATAGCAAATGGTGAAACTGTAAACTTTAATCAACCAAATAGCTCTTCAATAACACTAAATAGAGTAGTGGGGAATGAGAAATCAATTATAGATGGAGCATTAAACGCAAATGGACAAGTTTGGATACTAAACTCAAATGGTGTTTTATTTGGTAAAAATGCAAGTATCAATACTAGTGGACTATTAGCAACAACAAAAGAGCTTTCAGATATAGACTTTCAAAAAGGGAACTATATTTTTAAAGGAGATTCTAGTGCTTCAGTGGTAAATCAAGGAACAATAAATATAAAAAACTCTGGTTCTGTAATATTTGCTTCAAATGAAGTAAAAAATAGTGGAACAATAAAAGCTATTGCAGGGAGTGTTCATTTGGTTGGAGCAAAAGAGTACTCAATTAACCTAAATGGAAACTCTTTAGTAAACCTAAAAGTAGATAAAGGAGTTCTTGATGCAATGGTGGAAAACTCAGGAACAATCATAGCAGATGGAGGAGAGATATATCTTACTACAAATGCAGTTGATGAATTACTAAAAGGTGTAGTAAATAATACAGGTATTTTAGAAGCAAACAGCATAGATGATTTAACTGGAACTATTGAGTTATATGCCCATGGAGGGGAAGTTCAAGTTGGGAGAACTCTTGAAGCTTCAAATGGGTTTATTGAAACTTCTGGGAAAGATTTTACAATACTTGATGATGCTTCTATCTCTGCTGGAGAGTGGTTGATTGACCCTGTTGATATTACTATTGATGATACTCTTGCAAGTACTATTGAAACAGCTTTAGAAACTACTGATGTAACAATACAAACAGTAACTTCAAGTTCTTCAGTTACTACAACATCAAATGAAACTAGTACAGATGGAGACACTACAGATGGAGATATCTATGTAAATAGTGATATAACTTGGAGTAGTGAATATACTTTAACTTTAGATGCAGATGATGAAATCTATGTAAATGCAACAATAGAAAATACAAATGATACTGATGGTGGAGTTTACTTTCAAGCAGCAAATACAACTGATAAAGTTATATTTGATACAGATGGAAAAGTAATAATAAACAATATAAATCAACTCCAATGGGTAAACACAGCTCTAAATGGAACTTATGAACTTGGTAGTGATATTGATGCTAGTGATACTCTAAACTGGACAGATGGTTTTGACCCATTGGGAGATACTTCAGCAGCATTTGGAGGTACTTTTGATGGTAATGGATATGTTATCGATGGATTGTATATAAATAGAAGTAGTGAAGACTATGTTGGACTTTTTGGATATATAGTTGGAGATAATGCTAGTACACAAATTAGTGATGTTGGTTTAACAAATGTTGATATTACTGGTGCATCAAATACAGGTGGACTTATAGGACAGTCTAGATATTCTATAATATCAAATTCTTATGTTGAAGGTGATGTTACAGGAACAACTACTGTAGGAGGACTTATTGGAACACTTTACTATTCTCAACTTAATACCTCATATGCAGATGTTAATGTTAGTGGGACTTCAAATGTTGGAGGATTAGTTGGTTATGGTGATGCTGGAGGAATAATAAATACTTATGCTTTAGGAACAGTTACTGGAACGGGTAGTAATATTGCAGGATTAGTAGGTGGTTCAACTTCATCATCAATTACTAATTCTTATGCATCAAATACAGTAAGTGCTACAACTCCTTATGGACTAGTAGTTTATCAAACTTATTATTCTAGTGTAAGTAACTCATATTATGATAGTACCACAAATACTGGAACAATGTCAGATAGTGCTAATTATGCAAAATCTCAATCTGAAATACTTGCATTAGCTGATACTACGTGGAGTAGTAGTATTTGGGGTAATGACGGTTCTGAAGCAAGAGGTTATTCTTTAGATACTGTTACATTACCTTTCTTAATTAATGTTACAAAACTTGACAACACACTTTTTGAAGATGGATTAGGAACATCATCAGACCCATATACAATCACAGATTGGACACAACTACAAAATATCAATTATAATACTGATACTTTAAGTGGTGGATACTATTATACTTTAGTAAACAACTTAACAGCTTCTATGTCTGATTATGATTCTTTTGCTAGTTTAAATGCAAATTCTGGTTCTGGTTGGGATCCTATAGGTGACAACGCTACATATTTTACAGGTACATTTGATGGAAGTGGATACGTAATAGATGGATTATATATAAATAGACCATCAGATACTTATGTGGGTTTATTTGGATTCACTTCAAGTAATAGTAGCATTAGTAATATAGGATTAACAAATATAAATATTATAGGACTAGATGATGTTGGAGCTTTAGTTGGAGAAAACTTAGGAGATATTTCAAATTCTTATGCATCTGGAACAGTATTTGGAAATTATAATATTGGAGGTTTACTTGGTATCAATCAAGGAAATATATCAAATGCTTATGCACTAACAAATGTATCTGGTACAATTAATGTAGGAGGATTAGTAGGATTAAATGAATTAGCAGGAACAATTCAAAATACATATTCAAGTGGATTTGCATCTGGTTCAACTAATACAGGAGCTTTAGTAGGATACAATTCAGCTTTTATAGATTCTTCTTTTTGGAATACTGAAACATCTGGACAACTTAATGGTATAGGGAATGGGATAGAACTGGGAGTTACAGGTTTAACAACAGCACAAATGTCCTATGGTCAAATTTTCAAAAGTTCAGGTTGGGATATAGTTGTAGATAGTAGTATAAATTCATCTATTCCTATCTTAAAATATGATAGTGTAAATGATAAATATGTATGGGCAATATCTCCATTGGTATTGAGTTATACTTTAAGTGATGAAACAACAACTTATACTGGGTCAACTCAAAGTTTAAGTGATTTTTATACTTCAAGTTCTATCTTTGGCTCAAGTTATAGCTTTATAGATACTAGTGACTATACATTTCAAGTATCAGGAAGTGCTGTAAGTGGATATACAGATGCAGGAACTTATTCTAATATAAAAGTTGCATCAAATGGCGATTTCTTGACTATTAAAGAAAGTGGAAATACAAATGGGAAATTGACAATCACACCAAAAGCAATAACAGTAGTGGCAGATGATAAAACAAAAGTATATGGAGAAGCAAATCCAAGTTTAACATATGTGGCAACAGGATTAATAAGTGGAGATAGTTTAGGAAGTTTAAGTACAAGTGCAACAAGTTCTAGCGGAGTAGGCGAATATACAATAACAAGTTCATTGTCAAATTCAAATTATAGTATTACATATACAGCAGGGAAATTAACAATCACACCAAAAGCAATAACAGTAGTGGCAGATGATAAAACAAAAGTATATGGAGAAGTAAATCCAAGTTTAACATATTCTTTGGCAACAGGTTCTTCTTTAGTAGGAAGTGATAGCTTAAGTTCATTGGTAAGTGGAAGTTTAAGTACAACAGCAATAAGTACAAGTGGAGTAGGTAGTAATTATGTTATTTCAACATCAAACTTAAGTGATATAAGTAGTAACTATGATATTACATTTGAAAATGGAAGTTTGACAATCACACCAAAAGCAATAACAGTAGTGGCAGATGATAAAACAAAAGTATATGGAGAAGCAAATCCAAGTTTAACATATGTGGCAACAGGATTAATAAGTGGAGATAGTTTAGGAAGTTTAAGTACAAGTGCAACAAGTTCTAGCGGAGTAGGCGAATATACAATAACAAGTTCATTGTCAAATTCAAATTATAGTATTACATATACAGCAGGGAAATTAACAATCACACCAAAAGCAATAACAGTAGTGGCAGATGATAAAACAAAAGTATATGGAGAAGTAAATCCAAGTTTAACATATTCTTTGGCAACAGGTTCTTCTTTAGTAGGAAGTGATAGCTTAAGTTCATTGGTAAGTGGAAGTTTAAGTACAACAGCAATAAGTACAAGTGGAGTAGGTAGTAATTATGTTATTTCAACATCAAACTTAAGTGATATAAGTAGTAACTATGATATTACATTTAGTGATGGGAAATTAACAATCCTTGCCAAAGAAGATAATAATATAAATAAAATAATCACCCCAATCCAAAATCAAACAGCAGTTTTAAATCAAACACTAGTAAACAATATAATAAACCCAATGTCTCCAATATCATCACAATTTATAGTGCCACAAGAAAATAGAAGTAATGTAAGAGCTATACAAACAAATGACAATATGAAAATGGTAACTTTAAGTCAATTAAAAGAGGCAAATGATGGAAGAAATGTAAGGGTATTATTAAATAATAACTCATTGATAAGCGTTGTTGATGCCGGAATAAATCTGCCTTATGGAATAGACCAACAATTTTATATGTCTGATGATAAATAATAAATAAAGAGAGATAAATAATAAAATGAAAATGATAATAAAATCACTAACACTATCAACATTGGTATCAACTTCATTATTAGCTGTAGATGTACCAAATATGGGTAATATTTCAAAAGAGATAAACCCACCAAAAAATATAAATAAAAATGATAAAGGTCTAATCGAAATAGATGGAATAAAAAAAGTAACACCATCTATGGTAGATGATAAAAGTGGTAAAAAAGTATTAGTAAAAGAGTTTAAAATAGAAGGTAATACTAAAATCTCAATTGATGAAATAAATAAAGTTATAAAAGAGTATGTAAATAAAGAATTGAACTTCTCTCAAATGCAAGAAGTAGCAACAATTATCACAAAACTTTATAGAGATAAAGGTTACTTCGTGGCACGAGCATATGTTCCAATGCAAAATATGCAAAATAATATTTTAACTATAGTAATTATTGAAGGAAAATTTGGTCAATTTAACATAAATAATAATTCAAAAGTAAAAAATAGTGTAGTTCAATCAATCTTTGATGAATCAAAAAAACAAGAAGTTATTTCATCAAATAGTATAGAAAGATCAATGCTAATAGCAAATGATTTATCAGGATTATATATATCAAAAGCTGATGTAAAAGCAGGAAGCGAAATAGGAAGTAGTGACTTTGACATAGAAGTGTCTCCCCAAACAGATTATAATGGATATGTAATAGCAGATAACTATGGAAGTAGATATACGGGAAAAAATAGAATGATGGGAGGATTAACAGTAAATTCTCCATTCAAAATAGGTGATAAGCTTTCTTTCGTGGGATTGTTGAGTGATAATACTGATTTAAAATACTTAGATGGCTCATATGAAACCTTGCTACATCCAAATGGGTTGAAAGGTGGATTTGGATATTCATATACAGGATATGAATTGGGTAAAGAATATAAAAATTTAGATGCAAAGGGTAATCAAAAAGATTTAAATGTAAATATATCTTACCCAATAATAAAACAAAGAGATGTACAGCTAGATTTAAAAAGTGATTTCGATAATAAAAAAATAAAAGATGAAATTAACTCGACAAATACAAATATAGAAAAAGAGATAAATGTAGGGAAATTATCTTTGGATTATAAAAGTTCATCTATTATTTACTCTTTACCAAGTACAACATCATTAAATGTATCTTTATCATATGGTAATCTAAAATTTAAAAATAATATTGATGTAGCCAATGATAAAGCAGGTGCAGATACAAATGGAGATTATAAGAAGTTTAATATAGAAGCATTTAAATCTCTAGAAATTACTTCTAAATTTACTTTGGAAACAAAACTAAAATACCAACACTCTTTATCGAATAAAAATCTTGATGGAAGTGAAGACTTGTCAATAGGAGGGATTCAAGGTGTAAAAGTTTACCCAACAAGTGAAGTAAGTGCAGAAAATGGTTATATAGCAACAGTAGAAGCAAAATATCAATTACCTAATATTAATAACTATTTACATACTATTGGTGCCTTTTATGATAGAGCAAGAGCATATATAGCAAATAGTGAAAATGTAGAGAGTGAAGATAGAGATATTCAAGATATAGGATTGTCATATTATGTAACGTATAAAGATTTCTTTTTGAATTCTTACATGGCATGGAGAGTAAATAGTGATTCAATAACAAGCGAGCCTGATTATAACTCTAAGTTTTTAGTTCAAGCTGGTTTAGTATTTTAGATATGAGTTAGGAATTTCTAACTCATAAAACAATTTTAAAAATATTAAATTCATTTTCATAAGAGTAAAGTAGTTGATAATTGTGTCTATCAAGGATTTTTTTTACAATACTAAGTCCTAACCCAAAGCCATCTCGTTGACTTAATTCTTGCGTAAAAGGTTTTAGATAGTATTCAAACTCTTTAGAGAGTTGTTTTCCTTTATTTGAAATAGAGATTTCATTTTTATTTACTTTTATGATTATTGGAAATGAAATAGCATATTTTAAAGCATTATCAATTAAGTTTTTTAGAGCTATTGAAAGATAATATAAATCAGCATCTATTTTAAAATCTTCATTTATCTCAATTTCTATTTTTGATTCATCTTCTAAATATAGTTTTCCTAAAGATTCTAAAACTAAAGTTTCTGCACTAAATGTTGATATATTTAATTTTGTAAGATTTAGCTTTTCAAGCTCAATTAGTTCATTTGTTAAGATTTCTAAATCCAAGAAGATTTTTTTGAGTAACTCTTTTTGGGAGAAATCATCTATTTTTTCAATAGCAAATTTACCTTTTGCAATAGGAGTTCGAAGTTCATGTCCAATATCTCTTAAGAGTTCTTCTCTTGTTTTTATAGAGTTTTCAAGGGAAGTAGCCATACTATTAAAAGTTTTTGCTAATGTTCCTATTTCATCTTTCGAGTTTATATTTATTCTTGTTGATAAATCACCATTTGCAAAATTTGTTATCTCTTTAGTGATAGTTTTTAAAGGAGTCAATAGTTTTATAATATATAAAAAGATAAGAAAAAGTGCGAAAATATCTAAAAACACAAGAAAATTCAAAATAGTTTTATCATTTAGATTTTGTTCATCAGGAGTTTTTAAAATATACTCTTCATCAAGATATTTTATTTTTATAATAAATTCATCTGCAAAAGATCTTTTTAGAATAATAATATGTCCAAAAGTATAGTTTTGTTCATAAATAATCTCTTCATTTGAATCTTTAAAATCTTTTAAAAGTTCAAGTTGATTTTTCTCAAAAACTGAATTTATATAGTTTTTATTTTCAATATTTCTAAAAATATCTTCTATTACTTTTAGGTATTTTTCTTTTACAAGATTATCCATTCTTTTTGAATTTATAGTATCAATCCAAGAACCAATAATAGTCATCAAAATAAGACTTATAACAAATAAAAAAGATATTTTTTTTAATATTGACATTTTAACCTACAAATTTGTAACCAATACCCCAAACAGATTTGATATATTTAGGATTTTTTGAATCATCACCAATTTTATATCTTATGTTTGAAATATGCATATCAATTGTTCTATTTTTTGTATTAATATCAAGTGTTGTTGCATTTAAAATCTGTTCTCTTGAAGAGATTTTATTTTGATTTTCAACTAAAAATAAAAAAATCTCAAATTCAATTTTTGTAAAATCAATAGCATAATCATCCATAAAAACAGTACGATTTTCTTTATCAATTACAAAATCACCAACACTCATAGTTTTATTAAAACTTTTTTTCAAAATATGTTCTATTCTTAAAACCAATTCTCTTGGTTCATAGGGTTTTGCAAGGTAATCATCAGCTCCTAGTTCAAAACCATGGATTTTATTTCCTATATCACCACGCGCACTTGAGATAATAATAGGAACATCTTTTATTTGTTTTAATTTTTTGAATAAATCAAAACCATCCATCTCTGGAAGCATCAGATCAAGAATTATGATTGAATAATCGTTTTCTTTAAAATTCTCAATTGCATCTTTTGGTTGGTCAAATGCAATACAATCAAAACCATAATCTTTTAAATATTCGATTATAAATTTTTGCATTTGTAAATCATCTTCGATTAATAAAACTTTTTTATTCAATTTCCCATTCCTCCAAATAGTCTGCAAACTCTTTTTTCTGTTTCTTATCTAAGATTTCATGCATTTTTTTTATTCTTTTAACTTCTAGTTTTGCTGCTTTTGTTCTTAAATCCATAATAATCTTATAATATAACTCTTCATTAAAATTATCTGCTTCTATAATATCTTCTAAAATATCTTCTTGTTCATCTTTATATTCATAAAAATCTTTATAATCTTTTTTTAAATCAAGTAAAGCTTTTTTAATAGCTTTCACTTGGGAATCATTTAAATCTAAATAATCAAGATTTTTATAAGAGTGTTTATATTTATGTTTATCATCATCTGCATTTAAAACAAAAAACAGACTACTTAAAATCAGAAATATCTTTAATATTTTCATTTTCAATTAATCCTTTTTCGATATCTGTATGACATGCTTTACAGTTTGAGATACTTTTTACTTTTGGATTCTCAAAAATCTCTTTTGGAATATCTTTGTGTTTTCTTTTCCAATAATCTGTTTGGCTTAAAGCTATTATATCTTTATTTCCAATTGAATTTAAAAAATTCCAACTAGCTTGCATAGTAGAAGTTTCTGCACTATTTTTTACTAAGAAAGCTAAAATTTCTTTATTTGTTTCATCATCAACTGAAGCATCATCTCCAAAATGATTTTCTAAATCACCCATGATTAATTCCCATGATTTTTTAGGCAAAAGATTGGGTGGGATAAAGAGTATGGCAACTTCCACACTCGGTTACAAAAACTTCGTTTTGTGTTTTATAATCTATTGGTTCAAATTTTGAAGCAATAAAAACATTTTTTGGTTCAATTAGATTGAATACCAAAAATCCAATAAAAACTATAAACATCAAAAGAGCAAAAAGTTTCTGAAAAATATTTAGTTTTATATTTTCACTCTCATTTGTCATTTTATAACCTGTAACAATTGAGTTTAAAGTTTGATGTTTTTTATGTAAAAATCTATCTACCATCACACCACTTACGTGAGCAACAATTAAAGCAATAAGAATATTTGCTAAAACTTCATGAATCTCTTTAAATAGTTTCATATCTTTAAAAAGAGTATCATTTAAAAAGGATACTAAGCCTTTTCCTTCTTGTACTCCAAAAGCTAAAACACCTGTAAATATTGTTAAAAATACAACTACAAGCATAGCTATCATTACATAAGAAGCAAGTGGATTGTGACCTAAATATTTTTGATTTTCTTCAAAGATATTATTTAAAAATTCTTTTACATTTTTTTTACCAGTTGGAAAATCTTTAAATTTTGAATATTTAGGACCAAATAATCCCCAAAATACTCTAAAAACTAATAAAATAAAGATTGAATATCCAATTACAGCGTGATAATTCAGTAATTTATCATCATCTGTTAAAAAAGCTAACAATATAAAAACTGCAAACAAAGAGTGAAAAACTCTTGTTGGCAGTGACCAAATATATGATTTTTCCATGATTTATCCTTTAATCATCTTCCCATCTACCAAAATTTGGGATTTTTATATCTCTTTCACTATATATTCCTTTATCTGCTGTTGTATGACAAGCTATACAATTAAACAGACCTTTTACTTCTTTTTGAGTAATTAAATCTTTTCTAATTTCTCTATGTTTTTTTATCATGTAAGGAGTTGTAGAAATAGAATCAGGTATTTGATTTGGACTTAAACTAGAAACAATTCTATTACTTCTTTTATATTGCATATTTTTTTCTGCACTATTATCATTTAAATATTTTGATAAAGTTTTGAAAGTTTCATCATCAAGTGATGCATCAGTGTTGAAGTGATTTTCTAAATTTGACATCATTTTATTCCATGCATTACTTGGAAGTAATCCTGGTTGATACGGAAAATGACAACTTCCACACTCTTTTATATATAAGTCATTTTTAACAGGTGCAACATCTGGCATTGATGAATAACCTTCTGCAAACAAAGCATTTATCATTAAACTTAAAAAAATTAAATATTTCATATTTTATCCTTTATTGATTTATGATGTATGTAGTTACATCACCTTTTTCAAGAGCTGTTCCTTCACGATTGTAAACATCATTGAAGTTTCTTTTCATCCATTTTTCAATAGTTTTTATATCAGTAAATCTTTCTTTATTAGCTTTTGGAGAAAGTGGTTCTATTACTTTAGTAGTAAAAATATTTTCACCAGCTTTTTGTAGATTTGCTCCATGACAAGTTGTACATGAAATCTCTTTGCCTTTTTTCCCTATATGTTTTGATGTAAAAATCTCTTCCCCTCTTTTTGCATCAAAATCTTTAAAAGATGGATTTTCTTTAAGAACTTCCTGTTTTAATGAATTTAAATAATCATCAACAGTTGCACTAAAACTTAAACTGGCAACTAAAGCTGAGATAATTAAAGCTTTCATAATTCCTCCTAATATTTTATATTATTAGAAGTTTAGAATAATAGTTTAAATTTTTGTTGTTAAGTTAATTGACAATTTCTTGACAAAGTTTAAAAAATGTCTATTAAAATGATAAGCCAAGTAACAACAAAAATAAAAATACTTAAAAATACAATTGCACTACCAACATCTTTTGCTCGTCCTGCCATATCGTGATGTTCTAAAGTTACTAAATCAACAACCCGTTCAATAGCACTATTTGTTGTTTCTGCTAAAATCATTCCCATTAAAGTTATAAATAATAGAGCTTTATTTGTCAAAGTTGTATCTATAAAAATAATAACAGGAAGTAAAACTAAAGTTATAATCAATTCAATTTTAAATGAGCTTTCTGTTTTTATTAAATCAACTAAACCTTTTAAAGCATAAGATGTGTTTTTAAAAAAATTATATTTTGGTTGGTTTCTCAAAAGTTCGCCTTTGTTGTTTGAATGAAATGAATTTTACTATTATTAATATTATAAGCCAAGCCAAAAGCATGGTGATTATAGTATGACTTAAAAAATGGTCACCTAAAAGCATTTTATAGTTTCCCATTGACCACGCAAGAATTAACACACTAATTAAAGCAATTTTTTGATTTCTTGGTTTTTTAAATAAAAAGAAAAGTGACATTAAAGCAAAACCACCACTTGCATGACCTGCAGGCCAACATTTTACTTTAGATTTTTGTACAAAACCTTCTGGATAAGAATCAAAAACTTTTTTTTCTGGATATGTTCCACCAAATTTTACAATATTACAAGGACAAGGAGTATTTGTAAAGGCTTTCAAACTTCCAATAATACTTGGAATAAAAATAGATGAAAGTAAAACTATTAATAAACCCTTTTTATACTCTTGAACTATTTGCTTTTTTCTAAAAAATAGTAAAGCAATTAATATTAGAACATTAAAAAGAATAATTGCTTTTTTTAATCCATCATATAAAAAGAATCTTAATATAGGTTCATTTTTATCTATAAACCAATCTTTTGTATTAAAATCATAAAAAAATGATTGTACATAAATATCAAGATTTGTAAATTGAAATAAACAAAGTACAGCTATTAATAAAATAGCTGTTATGAAAATTTGTTTATTCAGGTTTTCTTGAATCATTTAAAATATCCATATCTTTTTTATAAACTTCTGTTCCAACTTCAAAAAGTCCTAAAAGAGTGTGAAATAAATTATCTTGAGAAAAACTTTTATTTTTATAAGAATTTAGTTTCTCAATATCATAATCTTCTCTCATTTCTCCTCCTAACCATAAAACAGAAGCAATATGTTTTTGTTCATCAGGTGCTAGCATATAAGGCATACCATGTAAATAAAAACCATTTTCTCCTAAACTTTCTCCATGGTCACTCATATAAAGCATTGCAGTTTCATAATCATTTGAGTAAGGTTTTAAGAAATTAATTACTTTTGATAAGAAATAATCAGTATATAAAATCGCATTATCATAAGCATTACTTACTTCTTCTTGTGTACACTCTTCAAGTTGATTTGTTTTACAAACAGGAGTGAATTTTTCAAACTCTTTTGGGTATCTTTTATAATAAGCAGGTCCGTGATTTCCCATTTGATGAAGAACAATTAATATATCTTTATCTTTATGATTTTTGATATATTCATCAAGCCCTACAAGCATTCCTTCATCTCTACACTCATCATCACAAATAGTATTTGTTTGTGCTGTCCTATAATCTTCAAAATCAACTCTTAAAGCAACACCTTTTGAATCAGAGTTATTATCTCTCCATAAAATGTCTATATCATTTGTATGTTTTAAAACATCTAGTGCATTTTGTGTTGAAATTCCTTTTTTATAATCATAATCAGCTTTATCAAATATAGAGAACATACAAGGAACAGATTGAGCAGTTGAAGTTCCACAAGAGTACATATTAGAAAAATTTATTACATCTTCTTGTTTTAATAATGGATTAGTCTCTTTTTTATAACCATTTAAAGAGAATCTATCTGCACGAGCTGCTTCTCCTACAACCATAATAATTAACTCTTTTTTCTCTTTATCTGTATATTCTTGGATAATTTTTGCATCTTTACCTATTTCTTTTACAACAATTGGGCCACTATTTACTGATTTATTTACATAGTTTCCAATACTATAAATCCAGTATATTGGGTTTACATGGTATCTTAGAGGTTTATGTTCTCTAAAAAAAGATGTATAAAATTTACTAAAACTAAATAAAATAATTAGAATAATAGAGATAGATAAAATAATAGTTTTTAATTTTGCAAATAATTCTTGTCTAAAAGGTTTGTATTCAATTTTAAGTTTATAGATAAAATAACTTGGAAAAATAGCAAGAAAAACTACATATAAAACAAGTTTTAAACTAAATAAATCTGATGATTCACTTAAATTAGTTTGTAAACTATTTCTAATCATTTCATCATCAATAATCACATGATATGTATCCATAAAATAAGCTGCAAATGCAGAAATAATAATTGTAATTAATAATAAGGGTTTAGTAGTATATTTTGAACTAAATATTGTAAAAAACAGTGTTAAAAAACTAACTAATAAAAGAGCTGTAGATAAAATATAAATACCATTTAATCCACTGAAACTATAAGTTTTTATTACATTTGTAAAAAATGAGTAATTATAAAATAATGTAAAAAATATTGAACTAAATATGATTAATTTATATTGTGAAGATATTTTCAAGAAATTCCTTTTAGATGATTAAATTTAACGGTAGTTTATACTTTAAAAATTAATAATAGATGAATAGAATATGAATTTTTATTCATATTCTATTCATCTATTATATTATAAAAAATGTTTTCTTTTTGTAATGAATATAGGAATATAAGTAAAAATTTAGTATAATCGCGAAAATTTATATAAAGAGAATCAATGAGAGACATTAGAAATATCGCAGTAATAGCGCACGTTGACCACGGTAAAACAACACTTGTAGATGAGTTATTAAAACAATCAGGAACTTTTTCTTCACATCAAAATGTAGATGAAAGAGTAATGGATAGCAATGCTATCGAAAAAGAAAGAGGGATTACAATCCTTTCTAAAAACACAGCAATTGATTATGAAGGTGTAAGAATTAACATCATTGACACTCCAGGACATGCCGATTTTGGTGGAGAAGTTGAGAGGGTTTTAAAAATGGTTGATTCTGTTTTATTACTTGTTGATGCCCAAGAAGGAGTTATGCCTCAAACAAAATTCGTTGTTAAAAAAGCATTATCTTTAGGACATAGACCAATCGTTGTTGTAAATAAAATTGACAAACCAGCAGCAGAACCTGAAAGAGTTGTTGATGAGGTATTTGACTTATTTGCTCAAATGGATGCAAATGAAGACCAATTAGAATTCCCAGTTATTTATGCAGCTGCTAGAGATGGTTATGCAAGATATGATGCAAATGATGGAAATATGGATTTAAAACCATTATTTGAAACTATTTTAAAAGAAGTTCCAAAACCTCAAGGTGCTGATGAAAATGGATTACAACTTCAAGTATTTACACTAGATTATGATAACTTCATTGGAAAAATTGGAATCGCTAGAATTTTTAATGGAACAATTTCTCAAGGTGAAACAGTTATGCTTTGTAAAGCAGATGGAGAAAAAGTAAAAGGAAGAGTTTCTAAACTTATTGGATTTAAAGGTTTAGAAAGAATTGATATTAAAACTGCTGGTGCAGGTGATATTTGTGCGGTTGCTGGATTTGAAACTATTGATGTAGGTGATTCATTATGTGATCCAGTTAATCCAATGCCATTAGACCCAATGCATATTGAAGAACCAACACTTTCTGTTACATTTGCAGTTAATGATTCTCCATTAGCAGGAACTGAAGGTAAATTTGTTACATCAAATAAAATTGATGAGAGATTAAAAGCTGAAATGAACACTAACATTGCTATGGGATATGAGCAAATTGGTGAAGGTAAATTTAAAGTTAACGGAAGAGGTGAGCTTCAAATTACTATTTTAGCTGAAAATATGAGAAGAGAAGGTTTTGAGTTCTGTATTGGAAGACCTGAAGTTATTATTAGAGAAGAAAATGGTGTAAAAATGGAGCCATTTGAGCACTTAGTAATTGATACTCCAGATGAATTTTCAGGTGCAATTATTGAAAAACTTGGAAAAAGAAAAGCTACTATGACAAACATGGTACCAATGGGTGAAGGTTACACAAGACTTGAATTTGAAATTCCAGCAAGAGGATTAATTGGTATTAGAACAGAGTTCTTAACTGAAACAAAAGGTGAGGGTGTTATGAATCACTCATTCTTAGAGTTTAGACCATATTCTGGAACAGTTGAATCTAGAAAATATGGAGCATTAGTATCTATGGAAAATGGAGAAGCTTTAGGTTATTCAATTTTCAACTTACAAGATAGAGGAGTAATGTTTATTAAACCTCAAGATAAAGTATATGTTGGTATGGTAATTGGTCAACATGCAAAAGATAACGATTTAGATGTTAATCCAATTAAAGGAAAAGCACAATCAAACGTTAGATCTTCTGGTGCTGATGAAGCTATTAAATTAGTTCCACCAAGAACAATGTCTTTAGAAAATGCTTTAGAGTGGATTGAAGATGATGAATTAGTTGAAGTAACACCTTTATCTGTAAGAGTAAGAAAAAGAGAATTAGATCCAACTGTAAGAAAAAGAAGTGCGAAAAAAGAAAAATTTGCATAATTTTTAATAGAATTATAAAAATCTAATCAAAAAGGGGAAGATGTATAATCTTCCCCTTTTTTTATAGTTTATAAACTATTCATACTAAAATGTATATTTAATAAACAGAGAAAAATAGAAAGAAAGTAATTATTTAGTAATTTTTCAGATAATAAAGACTAGAATTTATTAGTTTAGGAGGTGTAAATTGCTAGATATAAAAAATGAGACAAATGAACTATTTTGGGAAATATTTTCAAAACAAGATAGATTAAAAATTGATGAATTCCAAAAGTATATGGATAAATTTGCAGTTAATTTCAATCTTTATAAAGATGGAAATTTTATTGAAAGATCACTTCCTTTTGATGTTATTCCAAGAATAATAGATTCAAAAGAGTTTGATAAAATGGATAAAGGTTTATCTCAACGAATAAAGGCTTTAAATCTTTTTTTAGAAGATTTATATACAGATAAAAAAATAGTAAAAGATGGAATTATTCCAGAAGAATTTATTTTTCAGGCAAAAGGTTATTTAAAAGAGCTTGAAGGTTTCTCTCCAAATAAAAAAATCAGAACACATATAAATGGTATAGATTTAGTAAAAGATACAGTAACAGATGATTGGGTTATTTTAGAAGATAATTTAAGAGTTCCAAGTGGTGCTAGTTATCCTTTGTCTGTTCGAGATACTTATAGAAAAATTTATCCAGATTTTTTTGAAAAACTAAAAATAAAACCTATAAAAGGTTATCCATCAATTTTAGAAGAAGCAATGAATTATGTTAGTTGTGGAGGAATAAATGTAGTTTTAACTCCAGGTAGATTTAATTCAGCTTATTATGAACATGCCTATTTAGCTAAAAAAATAGGTGCACAACTTGTAAGAAATGATGAAGTTATAGTTAAAAATAAGAATTTATATTTTAAAAATTATAATGGTCAATTAATTAAAGTGGGTGCAGTTTATAGAAGATTAGATGATGAATTTTTAGACCCAAAATTCTTTAATGAAGAAAGTCTTATTGGAGTTCCAGGCATAATGGAAGCATACTTAGCTGGAAATGTGGCAATTATGAATGCACCGGGAAATGGAATAGCTGATGATAAAGGTATTTACTATTTTGTTCCAAAAATGATTAAATATTATTTAGGTGAAGAACCAATTTTACATAATGCTCCAACTTATTTACCATATTTTGAAGATGATAAAAAGTATGTATTTGAAAATATGCATAAATTAGTTATTAAAGATGTTGCAGAAGCTGGTGGATATGGAGTTATGTTTGGACATGCTATGTCAAAAATTCAATTAGAAGATTTGAAAACTATTATAAATGCAAATCCAAGAAGATTTATAGCTCAAGAGTTAATAGAGTTTTATGATGAAGAGTGTTATATAAATGATGAAATTGTTCCAAGAAAAGCTGATTTTAGAGCTTATGTAGTTATGTCAGATGAACCAAAAGTTTGGCAATGTGGATTAACACGATATGCAATGGAAGCAGGTAATTATTTAGTAAATTCATCTCAAGGTGGTGGATTTAAAGATACTTGGGTAATGGAGGCTTAATATGGAACAATTATTAACAGCAAATGTAGCAACTAATCTTTATTGGTTTGGAAGATATCTAGAAAGAGTAGAAGCAACACTTATTGAAGCAGTTTATCATTTTGATAGAATAATAGATATAGATAAAAATTCAGGAAAAGATTTTTATAAAAAATTAGGTGTTGATTTAGAATATACAAATGCAAGAGATTTTTTAAATGTTGCAATTTTTGGAAATCATAGTGCAAATATAAATAGTTTAATTTCATATGCAAAAGAAAATGCAATTATAAGTCGGTCAAATATGGATACAGAAGCATTTGGTTCTGTAATTGAATTAGCTGATTTGTTAAAACATTCAAGTCATGCAAGTTTTTTAATAGATTGTAGATTTATTGATTATGTCCTTTCTTTAATTAGTGAGATTTGGGGAGAATTAACAAGAAAACAAAAAAGAAATACAAGTGATTATTTTATTAGATTAGGGAAATTAGTAGAAAAAGTAGATTTCCATTTAAGAATTGAAAAGGATAAAGAGTTTTCATTGGTTGTTATGGAAGAAATTGATAAAATTGTAAGTATATTAGCACCAAATGCAGAATTTCTGACACATAATGAGAATGACTCTTATGAAGCAATTCTTAATTCAGTGAATAGAAAAATAAATAAAATAATAGTTGAGGGATAATGATTACAAAAGAAATATTTACATCTAATCTACCTGTAGGAGAAAAATTATCTGTTAAAAGAACTAGATTTGAACCTATTTATGTTGATGAAAATAAAAAATTAAAAAGAATCTCAATAGTTAGTGGAATACATGGAGATGAATTAGAAGGTCAATTAGTAATTTATTTATTAGCTGATTGGTTAAATAAAAATAGTGAAAAACTAAAAGGTATAGTTGATATTTATCCTGCGGTTAATTCTTTGGGTGTAGATACAATTACAAGAGGATTTCCTTTATATGATGTAGATTTAAATCGAACTTTTCCTGGAAGTGCTGATGAATTTCTTCCTGGGCAAGTTGTTTATGCTTTAGCACAAGATGTGAGAGGAAGTGATATTGCTATTGATATTCACTCAAGTAATATTTTTTTAAGAGAAATTCCTCAAATTAGAATAAATAAAGAGTTTTCAGAAGGTACTTTGCCCTTAGCCAAAGAGTTAAATTGTGATTTTATTTGGATTCATGATGCTGTAACTGTTCTTGAAGCAACTTTTTCTCATACATTAAACTCTATGGGTACAAAAACACTTGTTGTTGAAATGGGTGTTGGAATGAGACTTACTAAAGAATATGGAAATCAACTTTTAATTGGTATTTTAAATTTGATGAAAAAAGAGGGCATTATCGAATGTGAAGAAGAGTTTTCAGTAAGAGAACCTTTTAATTCAGAAATTGGTGATGTTTTTTATCTAAATGCTGCAAAAAGTGGTTTATTTGTTCCTGCTCTTGATCACTGTGCGATTATAAAAGAAGGAGATAAAATAGGTGATATTGTAGACCCTTTAACAGGAACTATTTTAACTACACTAACAGCTCCAAATAATGGTATTTTATTTACTTTAAGAGAATATCCAGTTGTTTATGAAGGTTCTTTAATAGCTAGAATTTTTGGAGAAAATAGTGGAAAAAATTGAAATATTAAGAATAGAATCTCTTAGTCGTGAACCTTTGGTTGTTGAAGGTTATTTATTTAAAGGAACAAATCCAAATGCTCCTAAAATTGCAATAGTTGGTGCAATGGAAGGAGATTCGATATTACCTTTATATTGTGCTTCTACTTTAGTTGATTTTTTTAAAAATAAACTTGAACAAGAAAAATTAAAAGGTGATGTTTTAATTATTCCTTCAATAAATCATTATGCATTAAATATTGGAAAAAGATTTTGGCCTTTAGATAACACAGATTTAAATATGATGTTCCCTGGATATGAATTAGGCGAAACAACTCAAAGAATTGCAAAAAAAGTATTTGATGTTTTAAATGGCTATGATTTTGGAGTTATACTTGAGCGACGTCCAGATCCAGCAACATGTTTACCTTATATAAAACTTTATAAAAGTGGATATGAAGATTTACTTGCAGCAAAGAAATTTGGTTTTAAACTAATTCATCATAGAACAATGAAATCAATAGATACTGTAACTTTACAATATAACTGGCAACTTTGGGGAACTAAAGCATTTTCAATTATGTGTCCTAGTGATAATCAAGTAGATAAAAAAGTTGCAAATCAAATAAATCAAGCAATTATCAGATTTATGGATAAAAGTAAAATCATAAATTATCATATTTTTAATGGATATGAATCAACAGTTATGGATAGAAATACAATAAGTGTTGTAAAATCTGCTAAAAGTGGAATTTTTATTTCAAAAGAATCACCAGGAAATTATGTCTCAAAAGACCAAGTAATTGGTGAAATAGTACATTCTTTAGAAGGAAATGTAATACACCAATTTTTAGCACCTTGTAATGGAATGATTACATGTTTTTATAGTAATTCACTTATTTTTGAACATGCTGTTGCATTTAGAATTGCAAAAATTGGCTAGAAAACTAGCTAATTTTTCAATTTTATTTTAAAAGTATTGACAAGTTAAAAAAAATAAAATATAATTTCACCAATTTAGTAGGTGATAAATGAAAATATCAAAAAAAACAGATTATGCTTTAAGAGCTTTATTTGCAATTGCTGAGCAAAAAAATAGTTCGATTTCAATTAGAGAATTATCAGAATCAGTGGATGTACCAAGAAGGTTTTTAGAAAATATTATGCTTGAAATGAATAGAGCAGGTTGGGTAAAAAGTATTCCTGGTCGTTATGGTGGATATATTTTAGCAAAAGCTTCAAATGAGATAACTTTAGGTGAAGTTATTCGTTATTTTGAGGGAATGATAGCTATGATTTCTTGTGTATCTGTTTCTAGTTATGAGCCTTGTTCTCAAGAAAGCAAGTGTTATTTTAGAAGAATATTTTTAAATATTAGAAATTTAACAGCTCAGATTTTAGATAAAACAACAATAGCTTCTTGTTTATTGCAAGAACCTATTTCAAGAGAAGATGTTTACAAAGAAGAATTTATAGGTGGTTTAGGAATTTAACCACTTATATTTTTTTTAATTTTAAATATTCACCTATTTAGTGTATATTATATAAAAGGAGCCAAATATGATGTGCGATATGTGTAGGACTAAGAGTCGGTTTTAAGAATTGGTGAGATTTTTTTAAAATCTTTAATATTCACACATTTAGTGTATATTAATTAGTAAAATAGGAAATAAAATGAAAAGAGTAATAAAAAATATAAAAAATTTGGTTTTAGTAGGTTTATTGATACCTGCATTTGCAATTGCAGATAAAGAGTATGACTATAAAGCAGAAGCACAAAAAAAATCAATTGAGATATTAAATGTTTCTTATGACCCAACAAGAGAGCTGTATGAAGAATACAATAAAGAGTTTTCTAAATATTGGAAAGAAAAAACAGGTCAAGAGGTAAAAATAAAACAATCTCATGGTGGTTCAGGAAAACAAGCACGTGCTGTAATTGATGGATTAAAAGCTGATGTTGTAACTTTGGCACTTGCTTATGATATAGATGCAATTAGTCAAAAAGCCAATCTTTTTCCAAATGATTGGCAAAAAAGATTTGAAAATAATTCATCTGCTTATACTTCAACAATAGTTTTTTTAGTTAGAAAAGGAAATCCAAAAGCTATAAAAGATTGGGATGATTTAATAAAAGATGATGTGGAGGTAATTACTCCAAATCCAAAAACATCAGGAGGTGCAAGATGGAACTATTTAGCAGCTTATGCTTTTGCACTTAAAAAAGAGTTAGGAAGCTTAGATAATCTTGATAAAAATTCACAAAAATATAAAGAAGCAGATTTAAAAGCAAAGCAGTATTTAACAAATTTATTTAAACACGTTCCTGTTTTAGATTCAGGAGCAAGAGGTGCAACAAATACATTTGTTCAAAGAAAAATAGGAGATGTTTTACTTGCTTGGGAAAATGAAGCATTTTTAGCAAAAAATGAACTTGGACCTGATGAGTTTGAGATAGTTGTACCATCAATTTCAATTTTAGCTGAACCTCCTGTTGCAATTGTAGATGAAAACGCAAAAAAGAAAGGAACACATAATGTTTCAAAAGCTTATTTGGAGTATTTATATTCAAAAATTGGTCAAGAAATAGCAGTTAAAAATTATTATAGACCTTACAAACCTGAATTAGTCTCACAAGATGAATTAAAAATATTTCCAAAACTTGAATTAGTAAAAATAAATGATTTATTTGATAGCTGGCAAGATGCACAAAAAACACACTTTAATGATGGTGGAACATTTGATTCAATTTATAAATAAAAGTGATAGAAATGCAAATAGAAGATATAAAGATTAATCTTGCTAATAGAAAAGAGTTTTTAGAAGATAATAAAAATAAAATGTTCAATAAAGTAGCTATCTTTGATGTTAATGGTTTTGGAAATATAAATCATTATTATGGATATGATTTTGGTGAAAAAGTCCTAAAAATCATATCTTTAAGATTAGAAAATAGATTTTTAAATAGCAAAATTTATTATTTAGGAGCAGATAATTTTGCAGCAACTTCTAGTGCTGAAATATCTAAAGATAGATTTATTCAAACTATAAAATCAATCGTTTGGTATTTTGGATATTCACCTATTGAACTTGAGGGATATAAAGTATATATCCCTTTAAGAGCAGGTGTGGCTATAAATTATCCTGAACTTTTATTTAGTGCTGAGTTTGCCCTAAAACAAACAAAGATTGTAAAACATAATTTAGTGATTTATGATAGTGAACAACATCATATTTGTCATCCAAATTCTTTATCTATTGAACAAGATTTATACTGGGAAGCTCAAATTATTGAAGCAATTAGAAAAGATAAATTTGAAATTTTTGTTCAATCAATATCAAATCAATTTGAAAAAAAATATGAAGTTTTAGTTCGTATGAAAAATTCAAAAGGTGAAATAATAAGTCCATATTTTTTCATAAATAGGGCAAAAAAAATAAATTTATATAGTGAAATTACAAAAAAAGTAATTCAAAAATCTTTTGAGTATTTTGAAAACAAAAATATAGAGTTTAGTATCAACTTATCAATAAGTGATATTTTAGAAAAAGATGTTGTTGATTTTTTGATTCAAAAAATTTATGAGTTTGATATTGCACATTTTTTGACAATAGAAATAACAGAGAGTGAAGGTATAGATAATCTTGAAGAACTTATATCTTTTATCAAAATTATGAAAAATTTAGGGACAAAAATAGCAATTGATGATTTTGGTACGGGATATTCTAATTTCTCATATTTAGTTAGATTACAAGCAGATTTTATAAAACTTGATGGGTCAATTATCCAAGATTTAAATAGAACTAAAACAGCAAAAGCAGTTGTAGAGGCTATTGTTTTTTTTGCAAAAAAAGTTGGAATAAAAACAGTTGCAGAGTTTGTTTCAACAAAAGAGATTTATGAAACTTGTAAAGAGTTAGAAATAGATTATTTTCAAGGATTTTGGTTTGATGAACCTAAAAACGTCAAAGAGTTGAAGAAGGAAATATAAATGAGATTAAATTTTGGCATATTAAAAAGACCAAAATCCACAATCCCAGGATTTGGTTTGACTTTGGGATATACAGTTTTTTATTTAAGTATTATTGTAATTATTCCACTTATAGCTCTGTTTACAGAAGCTTTTAGTATGGGATGGCAAGCTTTTTTAGCTGCAACTACAAATGATAGAGTAATAGCAAGTTATAAATTGACTTTTTTTACATCTTTAATAGCAGCACTTATAAATACTTTTTTTGGACTTATTGTTGCTTGGTGTTTAGTTAGATATAACTTTTTTGGAAAAAGAGTTTTTGATGCGATTGTTGATTTACCTTTTGCTTTACCAACAGCTGTTTCAGGGATTGCTCTTACAACACTTTATTCATCACAAGGTTGGTTTGGACAAATTTTACAACCACTTGGAATAAAAGTTGTTTTTACTCCTATTGGAATAACAATAGCTTTGATTTTTATTGGTCTTCCTTTTGTTGTAAGAACAATTCAACCAGCATTTGAAGAGTTAGAAGTTGAACAAGAAGAAGCAAGTGCAAGTTTGGGAGCAACAAGAGGGCAAACATTTTATAAAGTGATACTCCCTACTATTTTTCCAGCACTATTAACTGGATTTGCTTTATCTTTTGCAAGAGCTTTAGGTGAATATGGTTCGGTTGTTTTTATAGCTGGAAATATGCCAATGAAAACAGAGATTAGTACACTTTTGATTATTACAAAACTTGAGCAATATGATTATGCAGGAGCAACAGCGATTGCGGTTGTAATGTTATTAATCTCTTTTGTAATGTTACTTTTAATAAATATTCTTCAAAGATGGAGTTCAAAAAGAAGAGGAATGGAGGCTATATGAAAACTTTTAATAATTCAAAAAGTTCACAAGGTGAATCAAAAGTAGTTAAATATCTACTAATAACAACAGCAATAACATTTTTAGCTGTTATGTTGGTAGTCCCTTTGATTACAATATTTGCAGAAGCTTTTAGAAAAGGAGTTGAAGCATATTTTTTAAGTTTTGAAGATGAGTATGTTTTAAGTGCAATTAAACTTACTTTTATAACTGCAATTATTGCTGTTCCTTTAAATCTAGTTTTTGGGCTTGCAGCTTCTTGGGCAATAGCAAAATACTCTTTTTTTGGGAAAAGTTTTTTGATAACTTTGATTGATTTACCTTTTGCAGTTTCGCCAGTAATTTCAGGATTTGTTTATGTTTTATTATTTGGAGCACAAGGTTGGTTTGGTTCTTGGTTGATTGAAAATGATGTACAGATTATTTTTGCAGTTCCTGGAATTGTATTAGCAACTATATTTGTAACTTTTCCATTTGTTGCAAGAGAGTTAATTCCTTTGATGCAAGAGATGGGAAATGATGAAGAACAAGCTGCACTTTTACTTGGAGCAAGTGGTTTTCAAACATTTTTAAAAGTTACTTTACCAAATATAAAATGGGGACTTTTATATGGAGTTATTTTATGTAATGCAAGAGCAATGGGAGAATTTGGAGCAGTTTCAGTAGTTTCTGGACATATTCAAGGTGTGACAAATACGATGCCTTTGCAAGTTGAGATTTTATATAACGAATATAACTTTGTTGCAGCTTTTGCAGTTTCAACACTTTTAGCAATTTTGGCTTTATTAACTCTTGTTTTAAAATATATTTTAGAGTGGAAAGTACAAAAAAGAGCAAAAAAATTAGAAAACGAAGAATAATCTATAGGAAAAAAATATGAAGATAGAAGTAAAAAATTTAACAAAAAACTTTGGAAATTTTGTAGCACTTAAAAATATAAATTTAGATATTGTTGATGGTGAATTATTGGCACTTTTAGGACCATCAGGAAGTGGAAAAACAACTCTTTTAAGAATGATTGCTGGACTTGAAACAGTTGATGATAAAGATAGTGGAGAGATTTTATTTAATGGTATAAATGTTGCAAAGAAAGATATAGGTGAACGAGATATTGGTTTTGTTTTTCAACATTATGCACTATTTAGGCATATGACAGTTTTTGAAAACATCGCTTTTGGACTTAGAGTAAAACCTAAAAAACAAAGACTTTCAAATAAAGAGATTGAAGAAAAAGTAAATAAACTTTTAAAACTTATTCAACTTGATGGTTTTGCTTCTCGTTTCCCTTGGCAATTATCTGGTGGTCAGAGACAAAGAGTTGCACTAGCACGTGCACTTGCAGTTGAGCCAAAAGTTTTACTTTTAGATGAACCTTTTGGTGCGCTTGATGCAAAAGTGCGAACTGATTTAAGAAGATGGTTAAAAGAGCTTCAAGAAGAACTTGGAATTACAACTATTTTAGTAACACATGACCAAGAAGAAGCCCTTGAGGTTGCAAATAGAATAGTAGTAATTAGTAAGGGAAAAATAGAGCAAGTTGGAACTCCTGAAGAGGTATTTCACAATCCAAAAAATGAGTTTGTAATAAACTTTTTAGGAAATGTAAATCTATTTCATGGGCGAGTAAATGATGGAAAGTTAAATCTTGAAGATAGCTCAGATAATAAATATTTGATTAGACCCCATGAGTTAGAAATAATTTCTGTAAATGATAAAGAAGCAATTTTACAAGCAAAGGTAAAATATATACAACTTGCAGGTTCTTTTGTGAAAATAGATTTAAGCCATCTAAATGATGAAACAAAAACTTTGATGGTTGAGATATCACACTCTGAGTTTAAAGAGAAAAATATTCAAAAAGGAAATCTTGTAGGTATTCGTCCAAGAACTTTAAGAACATTTGAAGATGGGGCAGGAATATAAAACTTCATTATAAGATTATTTATAAATATAATATAAGGAATATACTCCATAAAATGGATAGATTAATCTAATTATGTAAGTCTTATGTAATAAATTATTTAGTAAAGTACGCGATAGTAAATAACTTGTAAATAAGGAAAACTTATGTTAAAGAACTTAAATACAAAAATGAAACTTTTATTGTTTCCTTTTATGTTTGTAGTTATTGTTTTTGTATCAGTATTAATCTATTTAAATTATAGTAATTTAGCTGAAAAAAGAAATGAAGTTGCACTAGAAACAGAAGGTTTTGTACAAGACCTTTTAAAAGGAAGAATATCAGTATATCAATTTTTAAGAAATCAAAATGCAGAAAATATTCAAAAAGTTAGAGATAATTTCAGTGCATTAGATAAAAAAGTTTTAGATTTAAAAGAGGCTGTTTCTGTTGAAAGAAACAAAATCTTATGTGATGAAATAATTGAATCTTCTAAAAACTATATGGAAGATTTTGAAGCATTCTCAAAAGATTATAGTAAAGATAAAGAAGAAACAGAGTCTTTAAAAGCAACTCTTAATGATATGGTAAAATCTGGTGAAATCTTAGAAGTTAAGATTAGAGAAATAAATAAAAGTGCCTTAGATCTAAAACAAGAAGCACATAATTCTCTAAATAATATTTTAATTGCATTAGCTATAGTTGCTATAATAAGTTTTATTTTGATTTCACTAATAATTTCAAAAATAGTTATAACTTCTTTAGACAACTTCAAAATAGGATTAATATCGTTTTTTTCATATCTAAATAGAAGCTCAAAAGATATTTCATTATTAGATGATTCTTCAAAAGATGAATTTGGGGAAATGGCTAAATTTGTTAATGATAATATTA
>Ga0265295_1000138_pt1 | contig 147804 bp, 117 predicted proteins | sample Munlansysbiofilm_FD_192503 | JGI IMG/M metagenome (GOLD analysis project Ga0265295, IMG submission 192503) | Leachate microbial communities from a municipal landfill in Southern Ontario, Canada - Methane capture system biofilm | ecosystem: Engineered > Solid waste > Landfill > Unclassified ... | reverse complement strand
GCGGTGGCAAGAGCGGAAAGCTGGTGCTAAAGCTGCTCCTGCGGCCCAAACGCCTGCTGGTGACTTTGCTGCTGGGCAATACCTTTGTAAACATGGCAATATCGTCCTTTAGCACCATGATTGCCTTAGAGATGGCCAAGAATCAGAACTGGGATTTATCTTTGACCATCACCATCCAGATCATCATCGTGACCACCGTGATTCTCATTTTTGGAGAGATCGTGCCGAAATTGATCGCGCTTGCTATGGCAAATCAGATATCACTATTGATCGTTTATCCGATCAGTGCTATTCAGTTTGTGCTCAGCCCCGTGGTCTGGATTTTTGAAAAGCTCAGCGCAGGCATCTCCCGCAAGGGGGCTATCGATAGGAAAATAGGGCAACGCTTTACCCATGAGGAATTTCACAATCTCATCCAGAGTGAATCCAGCTCCGGCTCTCTGCAAGAGCATGAGAAACGCATGCTGGTGGGGCTTTTCCGCTTTCGCGAAGCTGAGATCAGTGAGATCTATGTGCCCCGGGTGAAGGTCATTGCTATTGAGGAAAATCAAAGCCTGGAAGATCTGCGCGCTCTGGTGATAGAAAACGGCTATTCCCGCATCCCTGTCTATCACGAGACCATTGATGACATCATTGGCATCATCTATGTGAAAGACCTGCTGCTGTTTCCGGAGAAACAAAGCCTTACCGAGCTTATGCGCCCCGTGTGGTTTGTGACGGAAAACATGAAGATTCAAAGCCTTTTGAACCAGTTCAGACTCAAGCGTTTGCAGGTGGCTGTGGTGGTGGATGAATATGGCGGCACCTCCGGCATCATCTCTGTGGAAGACATTCTGGAAGAGATCGTGGGCGAGATTCAGGATGAGTATGATGACGATGAGATTCCGGAATTTATGCGGCTGGAAGACGGCAGCTACCTGGTGAGCGGAAATTATAGCGTGCGCCAGTTCAATCAGGAGTTTTCCCGCGAGATCTCTGTGGAAGAATACGACAATATGGCGGAGTTTCTCTTGGCACAATTTAACCATGTGCCGCAGGTGGGGGAGCTGTGGAGCCTGGATGAAAGCCTGAGCTTTGAGGTCTTGGACAGCGACGAAAAGAGCATCAAGCAGATACGGGTGAAGTGTCACCAGGATTAAGATGCGAAAAGCTGCGCTCAGTCTTATTCTCCTTCTGTCTGCCTGCTTGCAAAACGCTCAGGTAGCAGAGTATAAGATCAGTTCTCTGGGTGTCAAAGTAGCCGATCTACGCATAGAATATCAAGCTCAAAAAACGGTAGTCAAGGCTCAGAACAAAGGCAAAATCTGGATATTCCCTCATATCAACAACCGGTATGAGATTGAATTTGCTGAGCAGTTTCTGCCCAAACGATATTTGCGCACCATCCACCAAGGTGAGCTAAGAGATTCTGTGCTCACGCTTTACGATTCTCCCCGTGCCACCATGTATCAGAAGAGCACAGCGGAAAAGACCAGCTATCAGGTTCATCCAAATACCCGGGATTTCTTCAGCCTTTTGCGCCTGATCTGCAGTAATAAAAGCGCAAGCGGAAACTATCTTTTAGATGGCAATGGTGCTAATTGGCAAGCCTGTGTGAGCAAAGGGAAAATGGAGAAAATCAAGACTTCCCTGGGCACTTTCACCGCCCGAAGACATAATATCTCCTTGAAGGCTCTCAGCCAGGAAAAAGCCCCCTATGTAGATATGTTGACCCACAATTTCCTTTCCGAAGATACCCGCATCAGCATCTGGATCTCGGAGAATGGCCTGCCGCTGAAGGCGCAGCTAAAAAAGAAGGTCTTGAGCATGAATTGGGATATCGTGAGCACCCACAAATGAAAGCAAGACACTACTTTATCCTGATGCTGCTCTGGATGGTGCTGATCTGGGTTCTGTCCTCACTGCCTTCAGATGATCTTCCAGCCCTGAATATCTGGGGCATCGATAAACTCGCTCATCTGGGGATTTATCTGATCTGGGGAATCTGGGCTCTGCTGTTTTTGGCCAAGCTCAAAGCCTCTACCGCGCTGGTCTACTTTAGCTTTTCTTTGATGTTGGTCCTTGCGGCACTGGATGAGTTTCATCAATGCTTAATCCCTGGCAGACAGGTCTCTGGCTATGATCTTTTGGCCAACGCCTCAGGGCTTGTGCTGGCTTTTATCCTCTATTTTATCCTGAAATCAAGGAATTCAGCAGTTTGATCGCGGTCAAGAACCTCAGCCTGAGCCTGGCAGGTGTTGAAATCCTGAAAGGGCTTGATTTTGTCTTGCCTTTTTCCGAAAATCTGGTGATTCTGGGCAGGAGCGGATCCGGCAAAACGGTCTTCATCAAAAGCCTGCTGGGTATATATCCACCGGATGAGGGCAGCATAATAGTAGATGGTTGCGATCTTTACGATTGCAGCAGTGCTGAGTTGGACGCGGTGAAAAAGCGTTTTGCCATGGTCTTTCAGCACGCGGCTTTGCTGGATTCATTTACCGTATTTCAAAATGTGGCTCTGCCTTTGTATGAAAGAGGTATAAAGGATGAAGAGCATATCATGAGCAAAGTATCTGAATGCCTTGAACTGGTGGGGCTGGCGGACACTCAGGATAAATATCCTGCAGAGCTGAGCGGTGGCATGCGCAAACGCATTGGCATCGCCCGGGCTTTGGTCTATCAGCCAGATTATCTGATCTTTGATGAGCCCACCAGCGGCTTGGACCCCATCACTGCAAGTGAGACTCTGTATTATATGACGCAGATTATCAAAGACAACACTGCCACAGTGATAACCATCACTCATGACATCACCACCATCGCCCAATTGGGGCAAAAAGTGCTGTTTATCGATGGCGGGAAACAGGTCTATTATGGCTCATATCAGGGCCTGATAAAAAGTGATAACGCTATAATTCGCCAGTATTTTGCCGGATGAAACCCAAGTATCTCACCTTCCTGGCTTTCCTCACCGCCACCGCTTCGGTGATCTACATAGTGGAGAGCTTGATCTTCCGGATGCTGCCTCTGCCTTTTTTGCGCCTGGGGCTGTCCAATATCGTGGTCTTATATCTGATCTGGCAGCGGAAAATCTTCAGTGCCATCATCGTGAATCTGGCCAAATCCCTCGTGGGCGGCATCGCCACCTTCACCCTGCTCAGTCCCACCGTGATTCTCTCTCTGGGCGGCGGCTTTATTGCGGTTTTGGTAATGAGTGCAGCTCTTTTGGTGCGTCCGCGCTTCAGCCTCACAGGAATTAGCATTTTGGGTGCTATCTCACACAATCTCACCCAATTAGTCCTGGCCAGATATCTCATTATCCAGAGTGACAGTCTTTTTGTGTTGACACCAATCCTGATCCTATTTGGCTTGATATCTGGGATAATCACCGCATATATATGTTATTATTTAGAGGACAAAATACCAGCCATGAAGGCTCCGATATGAAAAAAAGATCAAAACAGCGCAGAACAGGCAAGATACTAAGCATCATCGCGATCGCAAGTTGCATCGTGATCGGGATCGTCGTAGGCACAATCTGGTTTTATTCCGATACCCTGCCTCCCACCAGTGAGCTCAGGAATTTCACCATGCGCAGTGGCTCTGAGGTCTATGACCGCAGCGGAAAGATGGTCTATCTCTTTGCCTTTGAAAAGCGTAAGCTGGTCTCACTGAAGGAGCTGCCTGATTATCTGGTGGATGCCCTGGTGGTAACCGAAGATAAGAGCTTTTACAAGCACTTTGGCATTGATATCCTGGGCAATATCAGGGCCTTGGCGGTTGACGTCATCCGCATGGATTTCTCGCAGGGTGCCAGCACCATCACCCAGCAGATGGCGCGCAATATGTTTCTTACTTTGGATAAACGCATCTCTCGCAAGATGAAAGAGATACTCTTGGCCTTTCGCATCGAGCAGGAATTCAGTAAAGACGAGATTCTGGAGATCTATTTCAATAAGATCTTTTGGGGCGGTCAATTGCATGGCATAGAAGCTGCAGCTTTGAATTACTATGGCAAGCATGCCAGCGAGCTCACTTTGGCAGAATCGGCCGCTTTGGTTGGCATGATCCAGCGTCCCAATTACTTCAATCCCATCAAGCATCCAGAGCGCACTATGGCAAGGCGCAATCTGGTCTTGCAGAGGATGTTTGATGCGCGTAAAATCAGCCAGGAAGAATATGATCTGGCCATTGCTGCGCCTCTACGCAGAGAAGGCAGCTCCATGCGCCAAGCTGCTTCGGATTACTTTATCGAACATATCCGCGTGTATCTGGAACGCAAATATGGCACAGACCGTCTCTTTGAGGGCGGACTGAGAATCTATACCACGCTGGACCAGGACCTTGCCGTGTATGCAGATTCTGTGTTGAATAACTATCTTACCTCAATAGAAAAGAGCCATAATTACAGCAATAAAATGGCCAGTGTGAGCCCCAATGCCTATGACATCAATACCCGCTATCTCCAAGGCGGACTGGTGCTGATGGAAAATGATACCGGCTATGTGCGGGCGATGATCGGCGGCCGAAATTTTACCCATAGCAAATTCAACCGTATGACCCAAGCCAAGAGGCAGCCCGGAAGCGCGATCAAGCCCATCTATTACACGGCTGCCGTCGAAAAAGGCTACACTCCCGCCACCGTCATCAAAGACGCCAGAATCTCTTTGACCGGCGGAGATGGCAAACAGTGGACTCCAGACAATTATAGCAAGAAATACTACGGCTATACTCGCATGCGCACCGCCATTACCCATTCTTACAATATCTGGGCGGTAAAAACCGCTATTGATCTGGGCCTGGATACCATGACCGATGCCTTCAAACGCTTTGGCTTCAATAGACAAGTTACAGATTATTCGGCAGCTTTGGGCTCTTATGAAGTCACGCCCATCAGCCTGATCTCAGCTTACACCACTTTCCCAAATGAAGGAACCAGAGTCTCGCCCATCTTCATCACCAAAGTGGAGAACCTCAGCGGCAAAGTGCTGGAAAGAGGAATCACCACCAAGAGCAGGGTCACCAGCCCCCAGGTTAGCTATATCATGACCAGCATGCTGCAATCTGTCACCACCTCTGGAACCGGCGCACGAGCCAGGAATAACTATCACTGGCAGGTAGCGGGGAAGACAGGAACCTCCAGCGATCATCGTGACGCCTGGTTTATCGGCTTCAATCCAAAATTCACCCTCGGCATCTGGAATGGCTTTGACAGCAATGCGAGCATCTCCTCCAGTGCTGTCTGCGCCCCCATCTGGGGTCAGATCATGACCCGCTGTATCAAGCTGGATAACAACGGCAAGCTGCCAGGCAGTGACAGCCCCCGCTATAACTTTACGCGTCCAGAAGGTATCGTAACCCGCACGATCAATCCCAGGACCGGTTTTGTGACCGATCGTAGCGGAATCGAAGAGTATTTTATCGAAGACAATATCCCCCCTGCGCTGTCTGATACCCTGCAATTCAATTTCTATCCCACCCGTTGGGGTTTTCACGATGAACTGGAACTGAACTAACCGTGATAAGCAAGATTCTTTACTATCTGCTCCTGGCCTTGATTGGCTCGGGATCCCTTACCTATATCATCTTTGTGATCCGTTTCTATTTTGGTTGGAAACGCTATAAACCGGCCCTGGATTTTGAGAAGAAACGCGTCTCGGTGGTGATCGTAGCCCGCAATGAAGCCCCGAATCTGCCGCTGCTCATGACCTGCCTGCTTTCTCAGGATTATCCTAAAGAGCTTTATGAAATCGTGTTTGGTGATGACGATTCTGGGGACGGCACGGAAAAGATCATGCGGGGCTACATTGAAGCCGGTCATAATATCAAATACATCAGATCCATGGGCAGAGAGCAGGTTGTCTCTCCCAAAAAGGTCGCTCTGAGCCGGGCTATTGAGGCCGCAGAGGGTGATATCATCATCACCACAGATGCAGACTGCATAGTCCCCATCACCTGGATCTCCAGCATGGTTTCGCAGTTTGGTGAAGATGTGAGCATGGTGGCGGGCTATTCCCGCACCCTCATTCCAGCCTGGAACAAAGCCAGCCTTCTGCAAAAATATGAACACTTCGATTTTGCCCTTACTTATATGGTTTTGGGCGGAGGCTATACTTTGGGTAAAAGCTGGGCCTGCATCGGGCAAAACCTGGCCTATCGCAAAAGTGCCTGGGAGGCAGTGGGCGGTTTTTCCCAAATCATGCACCTCATCAGTGGAGACGATGTCAACCTCATGCAGCTCATGCGGATGGCGGGGCATAAGATCATCTTTAATTTCTCGCCGGCTTCTTTTACCCACACTCATCCGGTGAAAAGCTGGAAGCAATTCATCAATCAGCGCAGCCGCTGGGCTTCTAATATGAAGTATCAGCTTTCTTTTAATCCAGAGTTCTTTTTCATCCTTTTCTCTATGGCCTGCTTGTATTGGGGCGGCATCATCCTGATGTTCATCAATCTCAAGCTGGGACTCCTGGTCTTTGCTTACCGCATTTTGATCGAACTCATGATGGTCTCGTATTCGCACAAACACTTTGGTGTGAGCTCCAGGATGCTCAGATTTTATCCAATCTGGCTCGTCATTCAGACCTTTATGTTAGTCTTTACCATGATTTTGGGCCAATTGGGCATCTTTGTCTGGCATGGAAAACGTCCCCCGAAAGGAGTAAACAATGCACTTAATAATATTCGATGACCTGATACATAAATCCTTTTATCCCATCACGCAGACGCGCTCTGTGGGAGATATACGTTGTGGAATACTCAAACTCAGGCAGCGTCTGAGCAATGCCTTCCAGGCCGAGCAGGAATGTGTGCTGATCGATCCGCTTTTGGTAGATTTGTATCGCGAGCGGCACCCGGATTGGCTGGTAAATTCCATCCCTGAAGGCGATAAACTATATCTTTCCTCACGCCTGAAACTTGATGAACAAGCTCTGGCCGAGCTCAAGGCCTTGCAGCCTGGAGAAGCTCTTTGTTCTGGAGAATATTATGTGGCTGCGCGCACCAATCAGGCACTGGCCTTTGGCTTTCAGGATATTCCAGAGCTCAGGAAGCTGCAAAGCCAGATCACGCTTTACCGGCATTTGACCGATATCGTGCATGACAATTCCAGGCTCATCATCCAGGATTTTGAAACTCTCTTTTATGAGGAAGACAATTTCTTTGAGATCGAAACCGGCGTAAGCGTGCTCAATCCTTACCAGATCTGGCTGGAGGAAGGCGTAAGCCTGGCCCCAAACGTGGTTTTGGATGCCTCCCAGGGCCCTATCGTGATCGAAAGCGGCGCGCGGGTGATGGCAAATAGCGTGATCCAGGGGCCGGTCTATATCGGGAAGAATTCCTTGATTAAGATCGGAGCCAAAATCTATCCAGGCACCAGCATCGGGCCGGTCTGCAAGATCGGCGGAGAGGTGGAGGACAGCATCTTTCAGGCTTATTCAAATAAGCAGCACCACGGCTTTTTGGGACATGCCTACATTGGCGAATGGGTAAATCTCGGCGCGGGAACCACTAACAGCGATCTCAAAAACACCTACAAGAACGTAAAGACTTTCAACTATCTGAGCCACGATAGTATCGATTGCGGCAGTCAGTTTATGGGCTGCGTACTGGGCGATCACGTGAAAACCGGCATCAATGTCAGCCTCAATACCGGCTTGGTAGTGGGCATAGGCTCAAATCTTTATGGCAGCAAGCTGTTCAGCGGCTTTGTCCCGGATTTGTCCTGGGGCGAGGCAGGGTGCTTGACAAAATACCGCTTTTCTGCATTTTGCGATACAGTAGCTATCGTGAAAGAACGTAGAGCTTTAAGCCTCAGCGAAATCGAAATAAAGCTGCTCAGACAGATCTCTGGAGAATAAATGCAAGAATATATAGAAGTCGAATTCAGAACCGGCAGAATGGGGTATTTTCTCAATCCTGATGAACTCCCTCTGCAGCCGGAAGAACTCATCATCGTGGAAGTGGAACGCGGTGAGGATATTGCCCAGATCGTCCACATGGCCGCTTTGCGCGAGGAAAGGGGTGTGCCCGACGCCTCCGAAAGGGTGTTCAAAATCAGCCGCTCTGCCAATAGCAGTGATCTGGAAAAGCTCAGCAATATCGGTTATGAAGAAAGCAAAGCTTCTAATACCTTCAATGATATTCTGCTGCGCTATCCCTTTGAAATGAAGCTGATTGAGACCGTCTATCAATTTGATGGCAATAAGCTTACTTTTTTCTTTACCGCCGATGGCAGGATAGATTTTCGCACCTTTGTGCGGGAATTGGCCACGGTCTTCAGAACCAGGATCGAGCTGCATCAGACCACCGGACGGGATGAGGCCAAACGCTTGGGCGGCTTTGGTATGTGTGGCAATCAATATTGCTGTAGCAGCTTCCTCAAACGCTTTAATCAAGTGACCATCAAGATGGCCAAAGACCAGAATCTCACCGGCAATCTCTCCAAAATCTCTGGCCCCTGCGGCAGATTGCTCTGCTGTCTGAATTTTGAAGAGGATTTTTATATGGAAGCCGGCAAGGATTATCCCATTATCGGCACCTGCGTGGAGCATAAATCTAAGAAAGCCATGGTTCTGCGCATCGATGTCCTGGCTCATAAGATCTTTCTGGTGCACGACGATCAGATCGTGATAGATCTCACTCTGGAAGAATTTGCCGATCTCAAGATCCTCAGTGTGCCAGATCTGGAGCCGTGTTGATCAACATCTTTTCCCTGAGGCCGGAAGAGCTTGCAGCCAGGCTGAAAGGGCACTTTCCCGCTTTTCGCTATCGCCAGCTAATGCATTGGCTCTATGACAAGTTTGTCTTTGAGCCAGAGCAGATGACAGACCTGCCCGCGGCCATGAAAGCCTTTCTAAATGAGAATATCAGCTTTGCCCTGCCCAAGATCGACGTCGTCCAAAAAGCTGATGATGAAACTACGAAATATCGCCTCAAGCTGGAAGACAATGAAGTCATCGAAATGGTGCTGATTCCCTACGAGAAAAAGCGTACGCTCTGCGTATCATCCCAAGTGGGCTGCGCGCGCGCTTGTGCCTTTTGCGCCACCGGGAAACTGGGTCTAAAGCGCAATCTGGAAGTGCACGAGATCGTGGGACAGATTCTGCTGGCTTCGGCCATCTGTCTGCCCGAACGCCTTACTAACCTTGTCTTTATGGGTATGGGAGAACCGCTGGATAATCTGGATAATGTGCTTGCCAGCCTGAAGATCATCCAGGCGGAGGATTCTTTGACTTTCAGCCCTCGCAGAACCACCATTTCCACCTGCGGTCTGCCCGATAAGATCAGACAAATCGCCAACAGCAAAGTGCGCACCAAGCTGGCGGTATCACTGAATTCCGCCATCGATGACAAACGCGATATCCTGATGCCGGTCAACAAATTGCATCCTTTGTCGGAGCTCAAAGAAGCTCTGTTCTATTACCTCAACAGAGTCAATTTCAGAGTGACTTTCGAATATATCATGATCCCCGAAGTCAATATGGGTGGGGAGGATATCAAGGCACTGAAAAAGTATGTGGGAGACCTCTCCTGCAAGATAAACTTTATACCTTATAACCAGGTGCCGGATCTGCCCTATCGCAGCCCTACCGAGCGGGAGATCGACAGCTTTCTCAAAGAGGCCCAGGTCTTGAATCAGGGTATCACCTTGCGCCGCAGCCGGGGTGCTAATATCTGCGGAGCCTGCGGCCAATTGGCTGGAACTTAAAGGAGTAATACATGAAAAGCATTGAACAAATAGCCCGGGAGTTTTTTCCGGGAGAAGACCTGGCCCGCTGTGGCGGAGCCCATAAGATCTGCCTGCACTGTGCCAAATGCCGGGCTGAAGAGCCAGATGAGCTCTATGACCCCGAAAAGGGTATCGCGAGCACCATCGATGCCACCATCCTCAAGGCAGATGCCAGCGAAGCTGCGGTAAACGAGCTTTGCGAGATGGCGAATACCTGCCAAACCGCCTCTGTGTGCATCAATTCCTACTTTATTCCTCAGATCAAAAAGCTGCTGCACGATACCGTGAAAAGCTGCACCGTGATCAATTTCCCCCTGGGAGCCTCCAGCCGTCTGGCCGTGAAAAAAGAGGCCAAAGCTGTGCTGGAAGCCGGCGTGGATGAAGTGGATATGGTGCAAAATCTGGCCGCGTTGAAAAGCCGTGATTGGCCTATGGTGCTGGAGACTATCAAAGCCGTCGCCATCCAGTGTCTGGAGCGCAAGAAGCTGCTCAAAGTGATCCTGGAAACCTGTTATCTTGATCGCGAAGAGCTGATCATTAGCTGTTTGATGAGCAAGAAAGCCGGAGCCAAATATGTGAAGACCTCCACCGGATTTGGACCTTCCGGTGCCAAAGCAGAGGATATCGCCCTCATGCGCGAAGTAGTAGGCCCCAAGTTTGGCGTGAAAGCCAGCGGCGGAATCCGCAGCCCTGAAGCTGCAAAAGCCATGCTGGACGCCGGGGCAAACCGCATCGGAGCCAGCAGCGTAAAAGCTCTTTTATAGGCAATCAAATGAAACTCTTTGTCGCCGGATACAATCTCGACAGCAGCCTGATTGCCAGTTTGAAACAGGATAATGCCAGCCCTGAAGTGATTTCCGCAGCCTATGCCCGCATCAGCCGCAGCAGCAAAAGCGTGGAGATCCTCCGCCAGGAAGCTTTGAACGAGGTGGAGAAAGCCCGTAAATCCAATGAAAACATCATCTTTGAGATGGGGCATGCCTCTGTGGCGGAACATGCCGTATTCAATCTCGATCTGATCGATATTTCCCGTCTGCTCACAGAGACCGTCCAACGCAGCCGCCTGGCCTCTTTCACCGAAAAATCCCAACGCTATGTTACCTTCGGCCAGAGCTTTGTAGTTCCTGCAGAATTAAACAAAAAGCCCAAGCTAAAAAAAGCCTATAAAGACATGATGAAGCTCCTTTTTGCCCTGTATGAAGACAGCTTCCAGAAGCTAAACGAACTTTACAAAAAAGAGAGACCGGAGCTAAAGCCCCGGGACCGAGAAAGCCTGGCCAAAGAGGACGCCCGCTATATCCTGCCTTTGGCCACCAAGACGCAGATGGGCATGACCATCAATGCCCGCAGCCTGGAAAATCTGCTCAGACGCTTGGCCAATAGCCCGCTCAGCGAAGCTCATGAACTCAAAGATTTGATCTATAATGCCGTCCAGCCCATCGCTCCCTCCCTCATCCGGCATGTGGAGCCAGATGGCTACTTGGGCCAAATCAATCTGAACAGCGTCGGTTTTAGCGGCTTTTTGCAACAGGAATTGCCCTGGCTGGCCGAGATCGATCTGGAAAACAAAGCCAGACTGGTTAGTAGCCACAAGAACGCGGATGACAAGGTGCTCTCTGCTCTCATCTACAGTCAGGGTGAGCTCTCCTGGCAGGACAATCTGGATACCGTGTCCCGTCTGCCCAAAATGGCCAAAGAACAGCTTTGGCAACAGGTTTTTAAGGGTATGAAGGTCTGGCACAAGGTTCCCCGCGCCTTTGAAACGGTGGAATTCGAATTTGAACTTTCGATGAGTGAATCCTGCTGGGCGCAGTTCAAGCGTCACCGGCAGTGCACCATCCTGAAAAAGGCAGGCTATCCGGGCCTGGCCATCATTCCCTCTGCCATAGAAAAGATCGGGCAGCTCAAGACCTGGCAAGATGCCATGCAGCACTGCACTCAGCTTTCAGATGCCCTGCCTGAGGCCTTTCGCCCCTTGCGGGATTATCTGAAGCTAAATTCCACTCCCTGTAAGATTTATGCTAAGATGAATCTGCGTGAAATCTACCATTTTGTGCGTCTTCGTTCCGATGAACATGCCCAATGGGAGATTCGCAGCATCTCAGCAGCCATCTGCGCTCAGGTGCAAAAACAGGCTCCCAATGCCTCCCGTTTGCTCTGTGGGAAGAGTGAATTTAAGCAAATCTATTGACAGAAAGGCTTCCTGAAAAAACCATGATTAAATACCGCGTCCCTGTAGCTCAGCTGGATAGAGTGGCACCCTCCGAAGGTGAAGGTCAGGCGTTCGAATCGCCTCAGGGACGCCAGAACATTTTGGCTAAATTCTTTTAAGCATTATACCAGCTATGGCAAATGAAGTAATCCTCACCGCTGAAAACATCCATGTCGCCTTTGGAGACAGGGTGATCATAGAAGATGCCTCCTTTGGCCTGCATGCCGGAGATAAACTTGGCATAGTAGGCGTAAACGGCTGTGGAAAAACCACCTTGCTCAAAGTTCTGAGTGGAATCCTGAGGCCCGCTACCGGGCTTATCACCACCCGTAAAGACCTCAAAATCGCCTATCTGCAACAAGACCCTGATGCTGACCCCAATTGCACTGTTTTGAATCACGTGATCCCCTCTGACCCCAAAATCCGCAAACCGGATCATCATTACAAGGCCTTGCTCACTCGCCTGGGCATGGAGCTTTACGATACTCCTCTGGGCATCCTCTCCGGTGGTCAACGCCGCAAGGTAGATCTGGCCAAAGAGCTGGCTCACGAACCCGATCTCTTGCTCATGGATGAACCCACCAACCACCTTGATCTGGATAGCATTGAGTGGCTGCAGGATTATCTTATCACTACCAAATCCGCTCTGATCTTCGTAACTCACGACCGCTATTTTCTGGATTCCATCTGCAATCGCATCCTCAATATCGAACACACCAAGCTCTTTTTCCATGAAGGCAATTACAGTGAGTATCTCAGGGCTAAGTTGCTGCGGGAGCAGGACAAATTACGCAAGGAAACCCGGCGGCAGGCTCAACTTTCCAAAGAGCTGGCCTGGCTGGCGCGAGGTGCCAAAGCGCGCGCCACCAAGCCCAAGAATCATGTGGATAGGGTGAAAGAACTGCTCAGCAAAAGCTACCTCATTTCACATCAGGATCTGGATATATCTTTTAGGACAGACCGCCTGGGACGCACCATCCTGGAGCTGCACAAGCTCAGCAAGTCCTACGGTAGCAATAAACTCTTTGAGGAAATCGATCACAATTTTCAGCCCTTGGAGCGCATCGGTATGCTGGGGCCAAATGGCTGCGGCAAGACCACGCTTTTGCGCATCATCGTGGGCGAGGAAAAGCCCGATCTGGGCAGCATAAAGGTAGGCCAGAATACCCATTTTGCCTATTACAAACAGGAAGAGGACAGCTTCGATCCCACTCTGAACGTATATGATTACATCGCTCAATACGCGGAGAGCATTCGCAGTGCAGATGGAGTCAAAGTGAGTGCCACCGAGATGCTGAACCGCTTCCTCTTTGATGCCAAGATGCAGCAGATGAAGCTTTCTGCCCTTTCTGGAGGCGAGAAGAAAAGGCTCTATCTGCTAAAATCCCTCATGTTCGGCGCAAACTTTATCATTCTGGATGAACCGACCAACGATCTGGATATCCGCACCCTGGAGATTTTGGAAGACTATCTGGATGCCTTCAAAGGCTGCCTGCTCATCGTTTCGCACGATCGCTATTTTCTGGATCGCACCGTGGATTATCTCTTCATCTTTGAAGATGGCAAACTCCGCAAATTCGCCGGCAACTATTCCGATTACCTCTTGGTAAAACGCTATGAGGAAGAGAGTAAGGTTGCCTTATCCCAACCCAGGATTATGAGAGCAAAACAGGCAAGCAAAGGCTTGAATTACAACGAACAGCGGGAGTTTTCGCTTCTCGAGACGGAAATCGAGAGCCTGGAAAACAAGCTGAATCTCTGCGAGGAAAAGCTCTCAGAGCGCGGCCTGAACCACCAACAGTATGAGGATCTGGCCAAAGAAATAGCGAGTCTGGAGGCAAGGCACGATCAGGCTTTTAGCCGCTGGGTGGAGCTGAGCGAGAAAGAACAGGACTTGTAAGGTTTCACGGTATCTGTCTCGCCAAAGCCAAAGCATAGTCACACGGATTTTCCGGATCAAACGGATTAACACGGATAAAGAGCATATTGGCAAATGGATCCGATTGCAGAGCTGCTGGAATTGAGACACTGCTGGATTGGATGCGTCTCGCGTCCAGTTGTTGGATTTGCCTTCGGTAGCTGCTGGATTTGCTTCCTGTAGTAGCGATCTTCCCCCCTGCCTTGAAAGACTCCAGGTGGGGGTTTCTAACCCCCACGCCACGAGGCTGTCACTCATGATAAGACTCCTTCCTGGCCTTTCAAGGCCAGGCACCCGCAGAACAAATATACCCTCAGCCTATAATAGCGGATTTTCTATCGAAAAATCAGGTGTCGTCCTACGCTGCGCTCCGGACTCGGGAATCCATCTGCCAGCCACCCCAGTAGTCACCTGCTGGGCTATTGGGATTCGCCTGGCGTCCTACCGGCTATCTGAAATGCCGTCCCTATGGGACTCAGATGGTGCGTGGTTTGTTGCCTGCTGGTGCTATCTGAAATGCCAGATCCGCATCTCCGATTTTCCGTTATGAGCTATCTTCCTTGAAAGACTCCAGGTGGGGGTTTCTAACCCCCACGCCACGAAACTGCCACTCAGGACAAGACTCCTTCCTGGCCTTTCAAGGCCAGGCACACGCAGAACAAATATACCCTCAGCCTATAATAGCGGATTCTCTATCGAAAAATCAGGTGTCGTCCTACGCTGCGCTCCGAACTCGAGAATCCATCTCTCAGCCACCCCAGCAGTCACCTGCTGGGCTATTGGGATTCGCCTGGCGTCCTACCGGCTATCTGAAATGCCGTCCCTATGGGAATCAAATGGTGCGTGGTTTGTTGCCTGCTATCTGAAATGTCATCCCTACAGGATTCAATTTGCCGTGTATCCATGGTTTGCTATCTGAAATGCCGTCCCGATGGGACTCAGGTGGTGCGTGGTTTGTTGCCTGCTGGTGCCATCTGAACTGCTATGCATAGGCCCTTGTGATAACTCTAAAGCGACCCCAGTAAATGTAAAACAGCCCGGCAGATAGCAAGATATAGTATGCGCAGCTGGTAAGGCCAAAGCAGGAAGGGTCGCTTTAAAGTAAGAACAATCCACGCGCCTGTTTTGACTTTCATTTTTGATCTGGCCGATAAGCTTCAGATTGTCCTGTATCTTTCATTATCCCAGCAAACTACAAATTATTCCCAAACCAAAAATGAGAGTTAAAACAGAGAATTTGCAATGTCCATAAGCTGACATTTGAATTGCCCACATAATCTTTATCTTCCACTATATCTTCCCAATGCTTCCCAATGCTGTGTTCAGTAAAGCGAAAACAGCCTTATATCATTGATGTCACCCTTATATCATTGATATGCTCACTCTTTCATGCTAAGCCGCACATCCTAATGTATATATTCATCCATAAGAGATTCTCTAATCATTCCCTAATCGGATTAAGGAATCATTAGAGAATTATTAGTGGAGGTTAAGAAACATTAGGCATTGACAAAATAACAGCTTTTGATAGTTTGTAGCTGGCTTGTGAGCTGGCTTGTGAGCAAGTGAGTTTTGAAGGGGCTGGATTTCAGCCTCCGCGGAATAAATGCTGCTCGTAAGTCACACAAAAATATAATAAATACAAAGACAGGAGTTTTACAATGAAAGCTACTTTTAATCGTGGCATCGGGGCCTATTCGGGGAAAATGGATGGTGTGGTATTCTGCTATTATCGCAGAGAGGGTGTGGTTTTGGTGCGCAAATACACATATCCCAAGCTTACGGAAAATAATCACCGCTTGGGATCTGTCACCACCAATCTGCATGCGCTAAAGCCTGCGGATGGTTACAAAAACGACATGCGAACGTATCTGGGACGCTACAATGCTTTGAAGCAGAATGAAGGCAGATACATCCGCTCCTGGGTGAATCTTTACCTCAAGCTGATGCGCGCTATGGCAAAGCAGGACAGCACTATCGACCTCATCAACCTCACGCGGGAGGATATCTTTACGAAAGACCTACCCTGCATCAGTGTGAAAAAAGCTGTGGAAGCAGGTCTCTTGCCCAAAGTTTACGATTGGCAGCATTTGGATAGGGAGATGTAGAGAAACATAGCGGAGCATCAATATAGGCATAAAGAGGGATGCTAAAGAAATTCATATTGACGGGGAAAAGGTATTGAATACGATGTGAACATAAGGAAGACCGTGGAAGAGGGCGCATCTTATTCGAGGTGATCAATACTGAACGGTATTCGTAACAACCATTTATAAACTGAAAGAACAGATGGGGTGATGCCCGAATCCACAAATCCTTGACTAAAACCCCCACAATCCCAAGCTGGCTTCTATGAAAAAGATCATCCATGTGGATATGGACGCCTATTTTGCTGCGATTGAATGCCGTGAAGACCCTTCACTGCAGGGCAAATGCGTGATCGTGGGCGGGCCTCCAAACAGCCGGGGAGTGGTGGCGACTTGCTCTTATGAAGCGCGCAAATATGGCATCCACAGCGGGATGTCTTCATATCAAGCTTGGCAGCTTTGCCCTCAGGCGGTCTTTGTGCACAGCAATTTTGAGCTCTATAAGGAGATTTCCCGGCAGGTGCGAGAGATCTTTTATACTTGGACAGATCTGGTGGAACCGATGAGTCTGGACGAGGCCTATCTGGATGTGAGCGAAAACAAGAAGAACGAGCCGAATGCAGTGAAAATAGCCCAAGCCATCAAGGACGAAGTGTATCGCAGCACCAGGCTTACCTGCTCTGCCGGGGTATCTTACAACAAATTCTTGGCCAAGATCGGCTCGGACTTTAATAAACCGGATGGACTCACGGTGATCACGCCAGAAAACGCCCAGGAGATTCTTTTTGCGCTGCCTATTCGCAAGTTTCACGGCATCGGCAAGGTGACCTCTGCCCGGATGAAGAAAATGGGCATCCATAATGGGGCAGACCTTTATCAGAAGGGTCTTGAGGAGCTGATGCGCGTGTTCGGTAAGGCGGGATTCTTTTATTACAATGCGGTGCGAGGCATTGATCAGCGTGAGATTATCAGCTCTTGGGAACCCAAATCCATCAGTTGTGAAGACACTTTTGAAGAGGATATCGGCGATCTGAATCTGCTGCTGGCTCAGCTCAAAAAGCTGGCAGAGCGTCTGTCCAGCCGGATGAGCACGAAAAACATCCAGGGGCAGAATCTGGTGCTCAAACTGAAATATGACAATTTTGAGCTGATCACCCGCAGCACTCCCTTGCCCGAAAGCACCAGTGATTATGAGCTTATATCTGAGGGTGGGGAGCAGCTTTTGATCGCAAATTGGGATGCAAAACGTAAAGTGCGGCTTCTGGGCTTGGGGGTGACAAAGCTGAATTGTGAAGATGATTGCGAGCAGATTATCCTTGATCTTTAGCCGCTCTGATCTTCCTGGCTAATAGTCACACGGATTTTGCGGATTAGACGGATTGACACGGATCAGTCAGATAATGGCAATTTCACCTTTGTCCAAAACTAATCAACAAAGGGCAAAGAGTTTCTCACAGATCGCACAGATCGCACAGATTAACAAGGATAAGTCAAAAATAGACTATTTTACCCAAGATCCTGTCCCAAACTGATCAATAAAGCACGGGAATCCGCTATAAACATCCTTTAATCACCTTCCCACCAATAATCTGCGAAATCTGCGTGATTTGCGTGCCACCCTTTTCCCGCAGAAGATCTCTGCCTACTTCTTCAAAGGCAGACTCACAAACACCGTGGTGCCTTCGTTTTCCTTGCTCTTGATCCAGATCTTCCCATGGTGCAATTCCGCGATCCTTCTGGAGGTAGCCAGCCCCAGCCCCAAGCCACTGGAGCGGTATTCTATGGTGCCGGATTTGTGTGCATAGATCTCATTGAGCTCGTAAAACTTGCGGAATACATTCTTGAGCTGATATTCAGGGATGCCGATCCCATTGTCTTGCACATAGATCACCACGCTGTCTTTGCCTTCGATCTTTTCCTGTTGGAAAGCGGCTTTACGGGCACCGATCACGATGGTGCCAAAGTCATTGGTAAAGCGGATGGCATTGAGCACCAGGTTGTAGATCATCAGATGCAGGGCTTCCCAGTTTGCACTGATCTCAGGCAAGCCTTTTTCGATGTCGGAGCGAATGAACATCTTCCTTTTGCGGGATAAAATATCCACTTCCTGCTGAACCAGTTCCAAAATCTCCTCAAGCAAGACCGGAGCCATATTCAGGCTCTTTTTGAGGTTGTAATTGTTCATGGTGGTGATGTCACCAGTGGTTATGATGAGTTTCTTCACCGAGCTTTCGATCTTGCCGATGATCTCAGTGCGTTCATCTTCATCGGCATACAGGTTTCTTTTCAGCCTGGAAACATAGCTTTGCAAGGTGGTGAGCGGGGTATTTAGCTCATGGGAGACGATGGCCATAAATTCATCTTTCAGCATTTCAAAGGCGTTCAATTCGCTGCTTTTTTGCAGGACGTTTTGATATAGCATAGCGTTTTTGATGGCGATGCTAAGCTGTTTGATAAACAGGGCGATAATCTCTTCTTTGAGATACATGGCGCGGGTGTTGTCATTCATATTGTCCAGATATAGGAAACCGAAGATATTCCCATCCACCGAGATTGGGGTGCAGAAGATGGTGTGCAATTGGTAATCCTGGACGCTGATGGCACTTTTGAACCGGTTGTCTTCCAGAGCGTTGAAGGTGCTCACCATCTCCAGACTGTTTTGTGATAAGGACAAGGCGGTTTTGCTCACTCCGGCGACGTTAGTCAGAATCTGCTTTTCATTGTTGATCTGCACCTTATAGATGTTATTGCCATCGCTATCCCGTTTGATCAGGAATCCCCGGCTGCTATTGGTAAAATCGATCGCATTTGAGACAATCTCATGTTCCAGATCGGCGATATCTACGATGCTCATGAGCTCATGGGAGATCTGCATCAGTTGATTCATCTTTTGGATGCGTATGGTGATTTCGGAATAGTCTTGCACGCGCACGATCAATGCAGAAAGGTGCTGTTTGATATTGCGCATGATGGAGATTTCTTGCTTTGTAAAAGGCAGCTCGCCATCATCTGATAACAGCAGGTATCCCACCCGTTTGGAGCCGGTCAAAAGTGGGATAATGGCCACATGACGTTCATTATGAACTATTTGCAGCATGTTATCCAGCTTCAGGGCTCGCTCCACTTCTTTATTCAAGAAAGGATCGATCAGGCTATCCTTATCGCAATTGTGACTGATAAAAGGAGTGTAATTTTGAATACGATCCGAGAATTCCATCAGGCGGAATTGCCAGGGGGCCAGGACTTCATTAATCCCTTTTTCCATGAGGAATCTGATCCTGTCCACATTGTAAACATTGGTAATATTAAAGAGTAATTCAGTCCATTTGCGGCGCAGATCCTTGCTTCGTGATTTCAAAGCAACCAGGTTAAACTTCCTTAAGTCTTTTATGCTGTAGAGGTTTACACTTAGATAATTTGCCTTATCGACTTCTGGGATATCTTTGGTGATATTGATCAGATATTTCTGGTATTCGAGGAAGGCTTCGGCTGCCATGTGCTCTTGTTTCAGCTCGACTAAAACCTGAATCCGGATTTGAAGCAATTCCACATTTAACTGGTAGTATTCATAGTCATGCCAGTCTGCAAGGGCTCTGTTTACTCTGCGCAAAACATCTCTTAGAGGCATGCTGGTGGAGAGCATGCCCAGTTTCAATTGCAAGATATCCAAGTTGCAAAGCCAATATCTATAGCTATTATTTTCGGCGATAACGCGGGCCTTGTCGATCAATTCCTGAGTCTTGGCAAAATCTCCCAATCCGTAATGACAGGTGGCTTCCAGGATGTAAAACACCGTGATGGCGTAGTTGTTATTGATCTCACCGGCATGCCTGAGTGCCAGTTTTAGCTCACTCAGTGCTTTCTCAAAATCATCTTCCGCCATCGCTATCAGGCTGAGGACGTTGTGATGAAATTCTTCTTCGTGAAGATGCTTGAAATCTATCTGAACGTTACTGCTGAGCAGTTTGCGCAGTTTTTTGGGGCTCTTCATTTCGTGCAAATAGTAAAAGTAAGTCTTGACCAGGGGGTTGATAGTGGTGAGTTTACCCTTTGTAAGCTCCGGTTTTTGCTCCATTATATAATCATAATAATGCCCAAAACCTTTTATCTTGCTCTTGGCCAGTGCCAAATTGCGTTTCACCGAATCCATATAGATCTCACTATTGATGGATTCCATCACGCTTTTGCAGGATAATAAGAGCCGCTCCGCTTCATGGAATTCTCCCATTTTGATCTTAGCTTCTCCTTGATTCAGCAGGGCCAGGGCTTTCATGGAAGTAAGATTGAGTTCTGTAGAATATTTGTAAGCCAGATGAGAGTATTTGCTGGCTTCCACTGTGATGCCTTGTTTGAGATAGATGTCCGAAAGGTTGTTGTAGATCAATCCCCAGTAGCGGCGGATATTATAGCGTTTCCAGATGCTTAAGGCCTGATTCAGGTGTTCGCCCGCTTCTTCAATGTGTTTCTGATCGCTGTAAAATACCCCCAGGTCGTTGTGCATGGCGGCCAGTCGAATCAAGACATTATAGTCATGCTCTGGTGGTATCTCTTCCAGAAAGTCTTCCAGGAGCTTGATGGCTTTGTCTGTATCCCCTTTGATATTGTGATACACAGCCAATCTATCCACATAGGCGATCCGAAGATCAAGAGGGAGCTCAGCAGCCAGGGCTTTATCTATAAAGTATTTTGCTTTAGCCAAATCCGATTGGAGGTAGAAACGGATAAAGCAAAGCCAGATCTGCAATTGCTGCCTGCCGGTGATGCGCAAAAGCTCGGCTTTTTTAAAGCTTTCCATAGCCTTTTTATGATCTTCACGCAGGGAATGGATAGTTCCGATGGCATAGTATTTCTCAAAAAGCTCCGGAATCAGAGCGGAATTTTCCAAAAGGAATCCAGCCCTCTGAAAGAATCCCGTCAGTTCGGTTTTTTCCTGGAAGATGCGCAGGTCCTGGATGATATCTTTGATACTTACATTGGTTTGAGGATCAAAATCCAGCTTCAACACATTGAGCATGGCTTCATAGGCCTGAGCCTGTTCATAATCTTCGCTGAACATATCAGTCAGAACCAGGTAATAGTGTCTGGCGGCTTGCAGGTCTTTGGCCATCATAGCGTTATCGATCAAGCCCAGGCAGGTTTGCCGGTCATTTACCTTTTTGTTGCTAAAGTATTTTAAGAGCCGTTTGGAAACCAGGACGTGAACTTTTTCATCACTTTCCTCAAACATGCGATTCTTGGCTTCTCTGAAGGTGAAACTATAGTCTTTGCCCTCTTTATTCAAGATTTCGTTGTAGTTTGCGTCGTTCAGCAGATTGTACAATTCTATGTCTTTCAGCTTCAGGATATAGATCATCAGTTCACGGCTGAGCGGGGTCTGTACGATACTCAGTTTTTGCAGATGAGCATAGCTGAGGGTGGTGAGATGGCTCATGCGCGAGTATATCGAATGCATCAGCCGCGAGGGCAATTGGTAATCCTGCAAATCCTCGGGGAACTTGATCTCATGCTCTAGGGCGATGCTCTTTTTTTGCACCAGATCAATGAGGATTTCTCTGATAAAATGTGGGTTTCCGGCAGAGCGCTGATGCAGCTCATCGATGAATTTAGCAGGCGCTTGGATCGGTAAAAGCCGGTTTATATAAGGCTTACTCTCACTCTTGCTCAAAAAAGGAATATTGATCAGCACGGTGTGTTCGATCTGGCTCACTTTGTTAAAGTCATTGCAGGAGAGCACTATCATCATCCGGCTTTGCACCAGGAAGGGAGAGATGTAATTGATGAAATCCAGGGTATGGCGGCTCACGTATTGGAAATTGCGGATTACGAAAATAACGGGTTTGTTTTGCACAAGCTGGGCTAAGAGACTCTTAACGCTCTCAAAATCACTTTTAAGATCATCTGCAGATTGAGTCAGAGTCCTTGCTTCCTGTTCGCTGGCAAACAGATAGCGCTTAAATTTGGACGAGATTTGCTGCAAAGACCTATACTCTGCGGTTTCCTCTTTGTTCAGAGATTGCAGATATTCTTTGATCAGCGCAAAAAAGGCCTCATGATCGGTTCTGGTGCAGGCATAGTCAAAGAGAAAGAATTCACCACCCAAAAGGTGATAGCGAAATAGCGAGAGGATGCTGTCTTTACCCAGTCCGTCTCCACCAATCACAGAGATTATCTTGCCATTGGAATTCGTCACCGCTGGCACAAAATCCAGGATTTGATGGGCATACTTTTCCCGCACAATGTAGCTATTGAAGCGCATGGTATTGACTACAGACCACGAGACGGAGAAGGGATATTCATCGTGATGAATGCGGTTTATGTATCCGATGATCTCCTCGCCGCTGGCAAAGCGGTTCTGTGGGTTCCTTTCCAGCAGCCTGAGGATGAATTTCTCCAGTTCCGGGGGGATGTTTTTGTTCAGCTCTGAAGGGAAATTTGGGATAAAGTATTGATGCCCACCGGTGATCAGGGCATTGATCTGATCTATGCTAAAGGGAAAAGACCCTGTGCAAAGACGATATAGCATCACACCCAAGGCATAAAAATCACTGCTTTCCGAGGGCGGGGCTCCCAGATAGAGCTCTGGAGCCAGATAGGGCAAAGAGCCCGAAACGTGTTGGGTATCGTGGCCCGGATCAATCTTGGAAAAGCCATAATCAATGAGTTTCACCGTGATCTGTGATTTTTCCAGATGGTATAGCACATTCTCCAATTTCAGGTCTTTGTGCAGGATGTTTTGCCGATGCAGAGCGTGCAGGGCGTAGCAGATCTGCACTACAATGTCATAGATAAGGTTTACTTTGGATTTTGAGAAGCGGAAGTGCGCCAAAGTCTTGCCTTCAAAGTATTCGCTGATGAAATAGATGTGATCGCCCACATGTCCAAAATCCACCACGTGGGAGAGATTGGGATGCTCGATCTTGGTGATGTGATGCATATCCTCTGCGCTGAAATAGCGGTAGAGCTCTTCCGAGGAAAGATATTGAAACAGTTTCAGGGTATAGCTACGGTCTGTGCGAATATCGCGCACCTTGAACATATTGGCCCAGCTTCCTGAGCCCAGGCTTTCCAGCACTTCATAGCGGTGATCTATATACATTACTTACTCCAATCTGCTAATATTCCCCCAGTTTTGTGGCCTTAGTACAGGTGTCAATCTTTATCTTTGGAACATGTCAAAAGCGTGCTTCCAACGCTTGTGCACCCAAAACCATTGCTCCGGATATTTGTGGATATAAGCTTCTGTAATGGCAATGATCTGGGACAGCACTTTCTCGTAATTCTCTTCTTGATCCTTGAGCTCCGGATGGTAGATCATGGGTGAAAATTCAAAGCAGAGCCCTTCATCCTCTGTGCGCACGGCAAAGCCCGGAACTATGGGAATCTGGTATCTCAGCGAGAGCTTTGCCACCCCCTTCCAGTGTGAGGCGGGGTAAGACAGGAAATCCAGCACCAGCCCGCGCGAGCCCGCATTTTGATCTGCCAGAATGGCTACCATCCTGTTGTCTTTCAGATCGCTGATGATGTCTCTGAGGCCACGCTTCATGTCTATCACATGCACACCGCTGCGCTCTCTGATGGCATTGGTATAATCATCAAAGAGGGTGTTGCGCTGTTTTTTGGTGATCACGCTGAGGGGGATTCCCTTCAGAGGCAGGATGCGAGCTGCTTCCCAATTGCCAAAATGGGCGGTAGCCAGGATCGCTCCCCGCCCCATGGCCAAAGCCTCATCTACATACTCTCTGCCTTTGATCTCAGATTTTTGGGCAAGCTGGGCATCGCTCATCAAGTATTCTTCGATTATATTCAGCCCCATCTGCCGGTACAGCCCCTTCAAGACCTCTTGGATGCGCTCTGGGGGCCAATCTGGATAGACTTTTCTAAGCTGAGTCTGAGCTACGTCTCGTCTGATCCCAAAGCCGTAACCAATCCAGTGGAACAGGCCCAGGACAAAAGCTTTGCTCACTGGGTATGGCATTGCCTTCAGTAGTGCAATCAAAGCTCTGAAGGGGTAGTATTCGAGGATGTTGATCAGCTTTTTGCGGTGCAAAATTTCCTGTGCCCTATCAGGCCAGAGCAGCCAGTTTGTTCAAGATTACGTTTTTGGATACCACTCCAATGGAGGAATCCATGAGCTCTCCATCCTTGAAAAAAAGCAAGGTGGGTATGCTCATTACTCCATGTCTTCCAGCCAGTTCCGGGTAGTCATCTACGTTGAGCTTGCCCACAGTGACCCCCTCTTCTTCTTTATGAATCTCCTCGATGGTAGGACTGATCATCTTGCAAGGACCACACCAAGGCGCCCAAAAGTCTATTATTACCCGTTCGCGGGAAATCACTTCATGGAAGTTTTTGTCGGTTATTTCTATCAGCATTATATGCTCCTTCATTTTTATATCTAACTATAATATAGTGCTGATGCGGCCTTGAGCAAATCACAAAGTAGCACTGGCTTTAAATGAGCGTTACGCTGGCTTTAGCCGGCCGTAGCACTGTCTTCAGACGGTGCGTGTCACTAAGCTTCGCAAAGCAATGCTTCCAGTGCAGGACTTGCACATTTCGCACTACCTAAAGCAGATGCAACCGCCGTCTAAAGACAGCGTTACGGGATGCGATAAGATAAAATAAATATTGTTTCTTGACAGAAACCAGGCCTCAGAGAAACTGTCTATAGCCTACAGACCCTACATAGAATGCCCTCCGATACGTGGAGACACCGCCCGGTGCTCTCCACGTTTTTATATTAAATCCAGATCTTGATCTTAAGTTGATACAAGATATCCATATGAAGTTTTCAGTGACCCCTTATAGCGGAATATACAAGGCCCTGATACATTTATCTTGACTAAAATCGCCTCATAAATTGCTTTGAGGAAAATAACGGATTCATAAGAGGAGAATCATGCGACATCTTATTCTAATCATAAGCCTGCTCGGCCTTTTGCTGAGCCTTTCCGCGGAAGAGATCCTGATCTCTCCTGTGGAATATCGTTTATTGGAAGCCCAGGAATACACTTTAGAGCTCACTCCCAGCACGTCCATGGGCAGGATATTTGCCAAGCTTAGCTTCGAAATCTCGCAGGCCGAATTGGAAGAGGCGGATTTTTACAGTTTATTTCTGGCTTGTTGTGCCAGAATCGTTAGAATGAAGATCAATGGAAAAGACGCCGAGAGCTTTATCACTACCCAGCTTCATCCCTTGCATTTCGCTCCGGATTTGAGCCATGTGGAATTGATCGAAGCAGGCTCGCCGGTCATCTGCTATTCCTTTGATCCCAGCCTCTTTGATCAAGAGCAAAACACGGTATATATTGAGTATCAAATGCCGATGCCGGCCTGGCAGCCTCAAGAAGATGGCTCCGAAGTATTGCGCATCGGGGAGATTCCCTTCTTCTATCCCCGCAATCTTTACAGCCCGGCCGAGCTTTCCGTAAATCTGCATACCACCATCTACTACCGCATGGAAGATGCAGAGCAAAGCATAGACTCCGGGAATTTAAGAATAATTCGTAAAAGAATCATAGATAAGATAGACGAGGATATTCACCTCGATCTGATCAAGGTGCTAAATTAGCTCAGTCCGGTAGAGCAACTGATTCGTAATCAGTAGGTCGGGGGTTCGACTCCCCCATTTAGCTCCAGGGTATATGACGAATAGACAGTGAGTTAGCATAAAGCTAAAATGCTAATAAAACGTGTACAAAAAGTATCAAGGCTGGATTAACTCCAGCCTTTTTTGGCACTAAATCCATCTATATACACAATTCAATCGCTGTTGATTCTATGGCTATCTCTTTTCTTCATTTTGCCGAATTTGCACCAACCTTTGAGACCTTACTGGAGATACTGGATTCGAGCATTTCTTCATAATAGGGTATAATGAAAAATATCAAATCGCCGAAAGATTTTTGTGATGAATCCGCCGAGTCTATCTATAATAAGCCCATCAAATAATAACATAAGAGGTCTGGCATGTATGAGTTAAAGAGTATTACTGAAAATCACGGTGTTATCATGGGTAAAAAGGGTAGGGATTGTGAGTTTTCGCTTGTGCGTGAGTGTTGTGAAAAGCGTGGTTTGCTGCTCATTGAAGGTTATTGTTATGGTTCACCTGTGGCAGTGGATGACAGCGGTAAACGTTTTGCAATGATTCCACGCCAGAAAAATGAGTTCAGATGGGTGGAATTCTCCAAATTAAGGAAGAATCAGAAATTGAGTAAGTAGGATGAGAACACAAGCGCAGATTGCAAGTGTTGGTAGCTTGCAATCTGCTACAACTTTCGAGAACAAATATTCCCTTACGGCAAACATCATAAACTAAAAGGAGCACAAATGGCAGAAGAAAAAGCCTTGATCAGCTACTTAGACAAAATCTATGATCTCCACAAATCTGAGCATAGAAGGCGTGACTACCAGGATCGTAATCGCAATTTTGAAGATGAAGAACGTATAAACATAGATGATAGCCCGGAAGAAACCCTGCGCAAAAAGGCAGTGCTTGAGCACCGTATGCAAAAAAAGCTGCAAAAAGCTGAGGGCTTGAAGGCTTTGCAACAAGACGCAGTGCAGCTCTTTGGCAAGCATCCCCAGATGAAAAGATTCAAATTGAGTGCTGCGGATCTTGATGTTGTAGCAGCCATCTTCAGCCAAACCAAAGCTGATTTTGATGTAGAAGTAAGGGCTTCTGAAATCATAAAAATGACCGATTTAGTGGAAGAAAGCCTCAGCGCAAAGGTGAGTTTCCTGGTAAGTTTGCTGGATCGGGAAATCCTCAGCTTTGCACGCGGGCAACAAAATGATTATCATTTCGATATTCATACGGTTATTGAAAGTAACTATATACTAAACAGCTATTTTCTGAACCTGCTGATGGGCAAAAAGCCCATACAAGAAGCAACTGCACATCTTGCCAAATATTTAGCTGCCTCAGAGCAGCCTTTGCAAACCATCAACATGGCTATGAAGATCTTCTTTACTTATTACCCGGAACTGAAAAGTGATTTGCACGAAACTGATGGATATTACTATGGCAAAACTGTGCAAGAATTTATGAATCACCTGATTAGGCAGATAGTTAAACTACCTCAGCAGCATCTCTTGCAAGAGTTTATCGCTGCTCACAAGCTTAACGATTTTGATCTCAAAAGCCTGCTGCTGATCTGGTATTTTGGAACAGAACTGGAGCAGCGAATGGAAACGAAATCCATCGCCAACCTCTTAGCACGAGACGCAATAGAAGCAGAATCAAACCTCAGGGCCTTGAACTATCACAACGTTCTGAGAACGGACGGATTAATCAAGCAGGGATCAAGTATATTCTTTTCAAGCAACACAGTTGAGATTAGTGAGAAAGCTATTGCTGAGCTTGGTGTAGAAATTGACAGACTTCAACATAACGATCTCGATAAACACATTACAAAAAACAAGTTACTCAGCCTGGTAGAAACTAAGCAAACCCTTGAGCAACTTATCCTTCCCTATGATAAAATAAACATCCTGTCCTCCACAATTAACCGCCTGAAAGACCCTAAGCAGTTTGATTTGTCCCGTTGGGGTTTACTTAGTCCCTCGCTTTCTTCCAATAGCGAATCCCTGAAGGGCTGCAATATCCTGCTCCACGGTTATCCAGGAACAGGAAAGACTTATGTAGCCGGTGTGATAGCCAATGAACTGGGGCGAAAACTGGTGCAAGTAAATGCAAATAATATCCGCGATAGCTATTACGGTGAAACCGAAAAGCGAGTCAAACAGCTATTTACGAAGATGCGGGAGATTATCAAAAGCGTAAGCCCTGCTCCGGTGTTTCTCTTGAATGAAGGAGATCAATTGATTCATAGCCGCAGCAGCGGGAAAAGCAGCTCTACAGATAGCACTGAAAACACAATCCAAAGTATCTTCCTGGAAGAGCTGGAAACCTTCCCCGGCATCCTTATCGTTACTACTAATTTAGTGGGAAACATGGACATAGCCATGAGTCGCCGCTTTCACTACAAACTGGAGCTGGGAATGCCTGATCAGGAAAGTCAGGAAAGGCTTTGGAGATTGCATTTGCCCGCTTCGATACCGGGTGCGGATGAGATTGACACGATTTGTCTGGCCAATGAATTTACGCTCACTGGTGGACAAATCCGCATCATTGTCCAAAACGCTTGTTATCAGGCTATGATGCGCGGAGAACATGGGAAACTGATGCTGGATGATCTGTGTAGGTTTGCAAAAATAGAAATCGGCAGTGGTTTTGGGAAACCTGCCCAGAAAGTAGGTTTTTCCCTATAAGAAGCTGCCGATGCACATAGCATAGAATGCTGGTACTGCCTGAGTAAGGGGGATACTGATCCCCCTTCTGCTGGCAATGCTATTATATATCTGCTTTCCTTACTGCGGATATTTCTTCCAGCCAAGATTCATCAGATTATGGCAAAATGCGCGTAGCATCGGTATACTATATTGCAGGGTTACAGCCTTACAGAAGCTGGAGTTATCAAACTATTCATTTACTGAGATTTATACGCCTGTTTGGACTTCACCCAATCCAGTTTAGCACAAAACTCTCCTGATCACCGGTTTCCGGAGAAGGATCATCGCGCTTGGGATCATCTTTGCGTAAGTCCTGGATCATCTTTAAAGCCGTTTTCCCGTCTGCAATTCCGCTATCCACCAGCCAACAGCCCACTACGGTTCCGGTCCTGCCTTTACCACCCCAACAGTGCACATAAACCGGTTTGCCCTGGCGTAATGAGGCGTTGATCGCATGCAGAATCCGGCGCATGGTTTCTTTGGTGGGGATGTTCCTATCCACAATGGGGATATTATGATAAGCAATCTCCCGATTTTGTGCCTTGGCAATCTCCCTTAAGGGCTGTTCGTACTGTTCAAACAAGCCTCCGGTATAGTCAACTTCGTCTGGCTCCATAAGATTGATAATGGTGCAGATGCCTGCCTTAACTAATGACCTTAGTTTCTCTTCCATTATCTGATGATTCCCATCTGCAGGAGTGTAGCCTGCCAGAAAGTCAAACTCCCGCACCCAATAGGATCGTGGGAAGGGCTTTTGCATATTAGATCTCCTCGTATAGCTTAATGATCCGCTCAAATATCTCCGGCTTTTTCAAACTTCTGATCCACTCTTGGGGGATGCTGTCATAGCCGTAATACAAGGCCGCCAAGCCACCCGCAATGGCCGCCACTGTATCTGTATCATCTCCCAGATTCACGGCCTTCAGCATCGTTTCCTTGTAGTTGCTGCTATTCAGCAAACACCATAATGCTGCCTCCAGACTGCTGATCACATAGCCATCGGAACGGATATAATCGTCCTGATCCCAGGCATCAGGATCAGTAGAGCCCTGGTCCATATCATTATTAAGCAAGCGGTAGAGCTGTTTTTGGTCTTCAGAGTCTAAGGGCTTGTGGTGCTGGGGTGTGGCTATGCGGGCCTGCTGGGAATCCAGCCCATTGCTAAGCTCACTTTCGATGAAGTCTTTCACTTCCTTCTGGCTTTCTCTCACCGCTTCCGCTAAACCCACTTGATCAATCAGCCTTTCCGCTATCCGCAAATACAGAAAACAGCAGAGCACACTGCGGATATGTGGATGCGTCAAAGCACTAACTTCCTGCACGATTCGGAATTGCTCAGCAACGGGCTTATGGTAAATGTAGCATACCAAGGGCAAAATCCGCATCAAAGCCCCATTGCCATTGGCAGTAAGGCTTGGCCTATGCATCCGCTGCCCCAGAAGCTGCAAATCTCCCTTGCTTAGTATCTTTTTTAGCTCTGCTATTGCTTTCCAGGTCTGATGCCCGATATCGAAAGCGTCATCCTGTGCACTTAAATAGCCATCCTCCAGCCAGCGGACAAAACGACTGGACATATCCTGCAAATCATAGCCCTGTGCCAGGCTTTCTGCCAGACACAGGGAAAGCGAGGCATCATCCGACCATAAACCCATCAGGCTCTCATCCACTTTATAGTGCTTGCCATCCAAGCACTGGCTGATGCCCATGTCTATCACCGGCTGTAGCTTACGTGTTTGCCTAGCTATAAACTGGTATGGGAAGCCTATGGCGTCGCCAACGGAAACGCCGTAAAGGATATCGCTAATGCGATTGATAGTTTTCAAGATTCCTCAATTAGAGGTACAATGCCATTGCGTTTGTTCAAGATGCTGCCGATAATCAGATTGTCTATTGTCTTAAGGGGCGAGGTGTCCCAGAGAGATTTGTTTTTGAGATTTCCATAGAATTTTTTATACTTATCATCTTGGGCAACAGGATAAAATATCTTTTTCGTGATATTTTCAAACCACCAGCTCTCATGGGCTGCTTGAAAGTTGGTGTTTCCTCTAAGAAAAACAAATGTGTATGTACGATCAATAGGAGAAATCAGATTAGGTAACAAGTGAGCCAACACTTTTGAATTACCTACAATCCTGGTATTTGTCTCCATTACATTAATTGTTTCGAATAAATTGATAATGATGTCCCATTTATGAAGGTCATTGAGAACGTCACTAATAGACCATTTTGATGCTTCATTAATCTTATCATGGTGATCTTTTAAGCTATCAGTGAAGGTCTTGTACCCTACCATCTTGGCGCCTTTGGGACCCATCCGGTGCATGCCCCATGAAACCAATACTGCATAAATCATTTCTAATTTTCTTTCCCAATCTGATGTCTTCAGAGCTTCGAGATGAAAATATAACGAAGGACCATCAAAAACCATGGTAGGGATGAAAGCTTTATAATTACTTTCAAGGTTCTGTAACAAATCTTCTACTCTTTGATTGAATTGATCGTCATTAAACCTAGGTCTGTGTGTCATAGTGTTCTCCTTAAATATTTTAGTATGCTAAATAATGTAGAGGCTAAAACCAAATTTCCTTGTAGATTCTCTGCACCATAATATCTTCGAATGCATGAATTTGGAATTTTCCAATAAATGCTTTGTTGTTTTGCCTGATTGTTTGTAATAGGACATACATGATTTGCTTTAGCTTCAAGAAAAGCAGTCCGTTCTTCGCCACAGTCTGTAATTGTCTCGCTCAATCTCTTCAACAATCAGATTAATATCAATTTCATCACTGTCATCATCGGGATTCACCAAATTATTAAAGCTTTCAACATTGATCCCAAACTTTGGCCAGTGACAGCCTTGATCATCTTCACTTTCAAGCCTTTTCTCCATGAGCATATACTCTGGAGCTCCGACAGGGTTATTCATAGCAAGGCGATGCATGATCTGTCCGGGTTCCCGAAAGTCAGTCCAGTTAAGACCATAGCCGGTTCCAGGCCTGATAATACAGAAAACCAATGGCTTGGTTTCCCATGTATAATACAGCGCATCAAAGCTGGCAACTCCATCGGCACAGAGATTAAAGAGGGAAAAGCGAATGGGGCCATGCTCTTCACCAAAGTCGGCTGTGCGTTGCCAGATTGTCCAGTAGGCATAAGAAGGCTGATGCACCCAAGCCCCATCAAAGGGCTTACGGGGATCGCCATCCTCCTTACTGGGAAATTCGTGGGGGCGAAAGTTCTTTGGGGTGATTTCGTGCTCGCTAACTAAGCGTTCCGCGAAGATTTCATAGCCCATAAAGCCATGGTTCAGCATCTCACTTTTTAGGCGTTCCAAGCTATAATTGTAATCCACATAGATAAATGAACGGCATAAATGATGCAGATATTGCACCGGTGCGCCATCCGTTCCACAGGCAGGATAATAAACGGAATCCTCCAGCAACTGTTTAAAGGGGATTGGCTTATTCGCCACATCCTCTTTTGTCAGTCCATCCAGCCATTGCCAGTTTCTTGCCATAGTTTCTCCTTTTTTATCTTATTAAAAACTGGAGCGGGTTTATGGAGCAAGCCACTAACCCAAACACCTCTATTCCAAAAATACTTATAGGGTAGATTTTGGTCAAGCAAATACTTCTTTTGCTTGATAATAAGCTTAGCCCAAGGATTCGGTGAGGGGCAGGAAATCATCAAGGGAGAGGACAGACGGGATCGTATCTATGGGTAGAACCGTCTTTGTTTTGCTATACCTCAGAATTATCCAGCGTTGACAAGCTCTTCCCCTGCATTTGGCACGAAACCTGTTCCCAAGCGCATCTTCCAATACAGCTTCTAATCCATAAGAACCCAGGATAAGCATACCACGTGCTACGATGATTTCATGTAGCATGGTGAATACGTTGATTACGCCACTGCTATCGTCGGCACAAATAAACTTGCGGTTTGTGGTTCGCTTCAAATCAACCATTTTAAGCTGATAGATCATATTTTCGCTCCCGGATTTAAACCAATCACTTGCCTGAAAACGCTTAGCCTTAAGCATAAACTTCTTTGAAGTTCATACATGAAATCATAATATGTCATAAAATAGCTCCTTCATAATTTTGTAAAGAGATATCTTGGCAAGGATCAATCAGACATTTTATGGCTATCTGAACTCCCATTTTAGTCATTCAGCATGCCTGTTCATATACCTAATCAGAGCTATAAGCAGCCACTGACATACCGAGACAGCTATCATTGCCATTAGTAGCCAGTTATTAAATACAGCAGCGGGTGAAGATTGCGCGGCGATAAACAGTACCACATTAATAAACGAATAGATAAAACTCAGGGAGATTCGATAGGCATCAGAATGCCTTTTATCCGAGCTTAGATATAGCAAAACAGCGGTGTTTATCAGAACGAGGGAAGACAGGGGCACATTAAACCAATTGTAAGTAGGGAAAATCAGCCCAATAAACAGATTGATCCCCAGCAGGGTAAGCGAAATAGTAAGCAGCAGCTTTTTCATAATTTTAACCTAAGTCCTTTGGGGCAGGGGGTGGAACTTGCCTGGCAGTGCCAAACAAAACGCTTATTTCGGGCAAAGAATTTGCCGGCAGCCAATCTGTTAAGCCCGGTTTCCACAGATAGGTGTTTGCAGTGATGGCGCCTTGTTGGATATAACTTTGGATCATTTCCAGGGACAAAGGGCCATACTGCTGGCTGTTTTGATGCACATAGTAGGGTTGGATGGGCATCGGTAGAGAATTCAGAGTACTTGGGGATTGCATTTGCAGTCCTAACTGTCCCATTTGTTTACCCAAGGCAGGGCCTATTCCCATGCCCATACCCAGCCCCATTGCTGCCCCCATCAAAGAGCCGGAATTGCCTTCATTGGCAGCAGCTTTTTCCAATACATCCATGCTGCGGTCAAAACTGTAAATATCCTTCCCTACGGTTTGGATTAGCATCTGCTTTTCGGTAGCAGCCTTGAGGGCGATGACACTGCTGTCGTTCTGCGGCATATTGATAGACATGATAAAGAAATTGACCAGCTCAATACCAAACTTATCAAAGTGCCCCTGTAGGTGCCCGGTTACAAAGTCTGATATTTCCAGCAGATGGGCAGGGATTTTGAGAACAGATATCTTGCCCAAGGCCAGCTTTTCGGCAATGCTATCAGATACACGTGTGATTACAGCTCCTGCAAAATATGAAGTGATATCGCTATTGGTAAAAGACTTCAGCGTCCCGATAAGAGATGTAAAAAACACCCGGGGACTGCTGACCTTCAGCCCAAATTGCCCAAAAGCCCGAACCGGCACCACTATGTGGTAATCCGCATCCTCCAGCAGCATTGCATTGGGAGTTCCCCATTTATTATCCAGCTTTACAAGGGTATTGATGAACCATAGCTCTGCCTGAAAGGGTGAGTTACCTTCAAAAGGAAGGTTAATCATCTTGTTCAGGAGGGGGATATTGCCTGAATGCAGGGTATAAGTTCCTTCGCTAAACTCATCATAAATTATCCCACCTTTCACAAAGAACGCTACCTGTCCGGTACGCACTATCAATTGAGTTCCCAGCCGCAAATCGCTAATTGGGGATTTCCAGATTAAGTCAGTTAAATTGCCATCGCATTTGACCACATCAATAATAGCCATTACCAAGCTCCTTCATCAGATTTGCCATGTTGTTTTTTTCTGGTTTTCATTACGCCAATGGTATCAATAATCCGCAATCTGGTGTGTTTCCACGATTCTTTTTGTTTGCGATCATCCAGTTGCCAGTCAATCTTGGCTGCCAGGTATTCTGCTTTACTATAGTCTTTTTCAATCATCGCCTGATCCACCTGATTCATAATAGTCTCTAACCGTGCTGTTTCGTTTATTAGAGCCTTGTTTGTCATTTTGGTTTCATAATTTATTGCTCCAAAAATCCCACAATAGACTACAATTATCGTAACGCAAAAAGCTACAGCCAATACAGAATTGCTTGCATTCGTACTTATCTGCCCCCTTTTCCTTTGTTGAGCAGACAGGGATCGATACACAGGAAGTAATTCAGGATTGGATAAAGCCCGATAATTCAATATGTTAAGATACTTATCAGCATTGCCAATAGCGATATTGATGGGCAAAATAATAGTAGGAGATGCATTGCTATCCTCACCATTGTAATGAGGATTGGGAATAATGAGCTGTTCTCCTTTGGATTTTCCTATCCACTCACCGGCATTCGCGATGATTTCTTCATTGGAGAGCCTCTGATAATCTATTGCCGGTAATGGCGTTTGGCAGAAGATGCACTTATCGAAGATAATATCTATTTCTGCACCACAGTTTTGACAGGCATGCAGGTGATGTTGATGTGGCAATGTTTTAGTGCTTTTTACAGGATAACTCATAGGGAACCTCCACTGTCTTTGTTACTTAGGATATCATTGGGATTTATGGTTCTGGCTTCAATCCAGCAAGCACCGCTCTTGTTTAAACACGTCACTACAAACTTCTTTCCATCCTTATCTGCCACTACCGGACTGCCATTACAGGTGGCATTTACCATCAATAAACCCCTGCCGAAACAAAGCTCGCTCAGCATTTTGGGAATATTAACACGACTGATTGACTGTCTTTTACAATCATACTCAAAACAGCTACTGGCTATTGAACGTAATTCGTAAATCATCAGAACTCCTTTTCATGTTAAAAGTTTATTAAAAAATTTGGGCACACTGGTATGGAAAGATCTGGGCTTAGTATATGCGGGGAGTCTTGAATCATCACATTTATTTTGCTACATTTTCGTGTTTTGCTTTTGTAGCCGCTATATGCTATTCGTCTGATCGGCATTATGGGGAATTTTGACATCTTTGCATTGGTAGGTATAGACTGGAATTCACAAGCAAGGTAATGCTCAAGTGGACAAACTCCAAGAGCAAGCCAGCCTTTCAGCTTGTAGTCCCAGGATGATAACAGGCGAAGCTCAGATACATCCCTGCCCAGACTATCCTCCCCCTTTGTTGTAGTGGAGATGTCGTGGAAATTTAGGAATAAATCCTCTTATCTCCAGGTTTTTTCAGCTTGGGCAATGCAGGAAGGCTGCTGCAAGATCTGAAATGAGAAGGCCCGCGTAAGATTCTCATTGACACAGATAGGCAAATCCAAAACTTTGATTAGATGAAAACAATGTGGAGAGGAATATGCGCAAGACCTTGATAATGATGATATTGATCATGTCAGGAATCGTACTTTTTGCCGATGAAATAGACGATCGGGTGCGGGAATTGCAACGCCTGAAAACCGAGCTGGAAAGCACGGAGAACAAAGCCCGGCAAACTGTTGCCAAAAAGAAGAGTACCCAAAACGAGATCCAGCGCACTTCTTCACTCAAACGCATCACGGAGCAAAATCAGAAGAAATACCAGTCTGAACAAAAAACCGTGCGGGATTCGCTCTCGCGGGTGCAGCGTCAGATCACCATCGCCAACGAGAGATTGGAGCATCTGCATGGGGTGCAAAATGATCAGCTAAACATCCTGCTGAGGGTGGATCTCAGCTATAAAAATCAGGATATATCGCATCGTGATCATCGCTATCTGAAAGAGCTGATTCAGCTCAACAGGCGTTCTATGGATGTGCTGGGTGGCTATAAAGTAGCTTTGGAGCAAGCCCAAAATGTCACCCGCAACCAAGCTGCCAGGATCTCTTACAGCCTAAGAACAGAAAAGCAAAAAAACACTAAATACAATAAGCAGATTCGCAATCTTACCAATCAAAATCAAAAGCTGAGCTCAGAAGAAAAAACCTTGCAAGCAAGCATAGCCAAACTCAAACAGAACGCGGCAGAGCTGGAAAACCTCATCAATCGCCTGATGGCGGAGAGCGGGAAAGAGCCCTCGTCCTACGAATTTACCAAGGCCAGGATTCTCTGGCCGGTGCGGGGGCAGATCATCCGCAATTTTGGACAGGAGACTCGCTCTTACAATACTTCCGTGGTGAGCAATGGAGTGGATATCGCTGTGCGTGAAGGCACTAAGGTGGTGGCAGTGGACAGCGGTGAAGTGGTCTTTTCAGACCGTTATGGCGGCCAGGGTAAGATGGTGATCATAGATCATAAAAACGGCTTTTTCAGCTTGTATGGCTTTAATAGCGACCTTGTGGTAAACAGAGGTGATACTGTGAGCAGGGGGCAAATGATTGCCCGTAGCGGGATGACCGGTTCGGCGACTCAGGCTTCTCTGCATTTTGAATTGCGCAAAGATGGTGCTGCCATCAATCCTTTGCCTTATTTCGAGCGTTAATTATGAAGATTTGCAACAGGATACCACCCCAGCATTGAAAAAGGATATAGTATGATTAAAGTAAATAATCCCTCGCCCAAAAAGCTAATCAGCATCTTGAACAAGAATCCGCTGAAGCAGGCCAGCATCCTGCATTACACGGGAACTATGTGGGGAGTGGGAGCCCGGCTTTCGGCCATTGATACCATCAAACGGATCAATGATCTCAAACAGCGTAGCAGGGTGGGGATGATAGTTCTGGTGCCCAATATTATGTGGTTTGAAGAAGAAAAGATTCCCGTTCCGGAAAAGCTGTACTCGCTGATGCAACAGTATTTTCCCGGCAATCTCAGCATAGCATTCCCGGTGGATGATCCCCGCTTTGAGCACGTTGCCGTGAATGGCAAGGTGGCCTTTCGGGTGCCGCAAGACCCTCTGCTGAGGCTCTTTATCGAGCTTCTGGACGAGCCCATCGTCAGCACTTCGATCAATTACTCCAATCTCCCTGCCGAAAATGATGTTGCGAGACTGGAGAGGATCTTTGGCTCGTGGTTCGATTTTGCCCTGTATCCTCCCAAAAAGGTGATTCAGGATGGAGCTACAGCTTCGACCCTGGTGGAATACATCAGCAAGAAAGAAGGCGGGATCGAAGATCTCAAATGCCTGCGCGAAGGCTCGGTGCCCTTCTATGAGGTGAAAAAGTCCTTTTTCCGGCCTTTGGTGATGTTTGTCTGCACCGCCAATATTTGTCGCAGCCCCATTGCGGAGAAGCTCTTTGCCAAGATGGTAAAGGAGCAGGGCTTGAACCTGGATACCGATAGCAGCGGGCTACTGGAAGGCGGACACATGATCTCGCTATCCTCGATGCAGCTTCTCATGGAGCAGGGCATCACTCAGGCTCAAGAGCATGTCTCCAAACAGATTACCCCAGAGATGGTGGCAAAATCCTGGCTGGTGATCACCATGGAAGAACGCCAGCGGGACTACTTGCGGCAAGCGAATCCCCAGACCAGACATAAAATCCTCACCCTCAATGAAATCACCGGCTTTGACGGAGATATCGAAGACCCTTATAGAAGTGGTATCGATACCTATCGCACAACCTATGAGCTCATCGATGAGAAACTAAAGATACTCATTAAAATGATAAAAAACGACGAGATTAAAGCTCTTTAAGGATAAATAATAATGCAAATTACAGATCAGATCATCGCCGAACACGGCATCTCAAAGCAGGAATATCAGTATATCCTGGAAATCTTGGGACGCGAACCCAAGCTGGTGGAATTGGGCATCTTCAGCGTGATGTGGAGCGAGCATGCCAGCTATAAGAACTCCATCTTGCAGCTCAAAACCCTGCCCAAAGAAGGCAAGATGATGCTCACCGAAACCGGAGAAGAAAACGCCGGAGTGGTGGATATCGGGGATAATCTGGCGATCAGCTTCAAGATTGAAAGCCACAATCACCCCTCCGCGCTGGAGCCTTATCATGGTGCAGCCACCGGAGTGGGAGGCATCCTGCGGGATATCTTTACCATGGGAGCCCGGCCCATCGCCGCGCTTAATTCTCTGAGATTTGGCAATCCCCAAAATCCTGCGGTCAAACATCTTCTATCCGAAGTGGTGCGTGGCATTGCGGATTATGGCAATTGCTTTGGAGTTCCCACCGTGGGCGGAGAAGTCTATTTTGAAGACAGTTACGAGGGCAATCCTCTGGTAAATGCCATGGCTATCGGACTGCTCAAACATGAGGACCTGGCCAAGTCTGCTGCCGCAGGAGTGGGAAATGCCGTGATCATTGTAGGTGCAAAGACGGGTAGAGATGGCATTCATGGTGCCACCTTTGCCTCCATCGAGCTTTCGGAAGAATCTGAAGAAAAGCGCACCGCAGTGCAGGTGGGCGATCCCTTTTATGAAAAGCTCCTGCTGGAAGCCACTCTGGAGATCATTCAGGCTGGATTGGTGGTGGGAATTCAGGATATGGGAGCCGCAGGGCTTACCTGTTCCAGCTCCGAAATGGCCGGTAAGGGCGAGGTGGGCATAGAGATAGACGTGAGCAAGGTGCCTCAGCGAGAAAGCGGTATGAGCACTTATGAGATTATGCTCTCGGAATCTCAAGAACGCATGCTGGTAATAGTGGAGCCGCACAATATCGCCAAAGTCCTGAGCATCTTTGTAAAATGGGATTTGGATGCGGTGCAAATTGGCACGATCACGGACGATAAAATGCTCAGGGTAAAGAACGCTGGAGTGGTGGAAGCTGAGATTCCTGCCGAATATCTGATTTTGGGCGGTAAGGCACCGGTTTATACCCGCGAATCCCAGCGACCGAAGTATCTGGATCGGCTGCAAAATGAGGATCTGAGCCAGCTCAATCTGAGCCATGATCTGAATGAAATCCTGCTTAAACTTTTAGCGAGCCCGAATATTGCTTCCAAACGCTGTGTCTTCAGACAATATGATCACATGGTGGGAATTTCTACCACAGTAGAGCCTGGCAGTGATGCCGCGGTAATCCGCATCCGCGAGAGCGACAAAGCCATTGCCGCTTCTACAGATTGTAATGGCCGCTACTGCTATCTTGATCCTTATGAAGGCACCAAAGCGGCTGTGGCAGAAGCAGCCCGGAATGTGGCCTGCAGCGGAGCCCAGCCTATGGCCATCAGCAATTGCCTGAATTTTGGCAATCCCTACAAACCTGAGGTCTATTACGGATTCTCGGAGTGCATCCGCGGTATGAAAGATGCTTGTCTGGCTTTTAATACCCCTGTAACCGGTGGGAATGTAAGCTTTTACAATGAAAACCCAGAAGGTGCCATCTATCCCACGCCGGTAATCGCGATGCTGGGACTGATGCAGGACTTCCGCAAGGCCCAGACTCAGTATTTCAAAGCCGCAGGAGACAAGGTTTTCCTCCTGGGACCCCTCTGCAAGGGCCTCGGCGGCAGCGAATATCTCAAGGTGATTCATCACAAAATTGCCGGTCTGCCTCCCCGGATAGATCTGGCTTTGGAAAAACGGGTGCAAGATACTGTGCTGGAGCTGAATGAAACCGGGCTGATTCACAGTGCCCATGATCTGAGTGAGGGCGGTCTGGCCATCGCTTTGGCGGAATGCTGCTTCCATCCCGAGCAGACTTTTGGCTTTGAAGGCAGATTCCCGCATAGCCAAACTGCTGCCCTGACCTACTTTGGTGAGTCTGGAGCCAATATCATCATCTCTGCGGCAAAAGAGCATCATGCCGCTATCCTGGCCCTGGCAGAAAGCTTTGAGGTAGAACTCCTTGAACTGGGCGAGGTCACTGCTGCGCAAACCTTTGTAATCAATGACAATATCGATGTGTGTGCCCTCAAACTCAGAGAGGCCTACGAAACAAGCATAACTATATAAAAGTGGAGGAGGAAATGAAAATGAACTTTTTCTTCGGTAACATCTTTTGGGGGATACTCCTGGTCTTATGGGGTGCCTCGTTGATCTTGAAGACTTTCAATATCAACATGCCTTTGGCCAAGATCTTCCTGGCGGTGATCATCATCATGTTTGGCGTCAAACTGCTGATCGGCACCGGATCCAAGACAGTGAAAAGCAATCGCTCCCCAGGGAAAACCTATATTCGTACAAACAAAAGCGGCGAATATAATATGATCTTTTCGAGCGGGAGATTTGATCTCACCGATTTGCAAGAAGATGCCAAGGATATCGAAATCACGGTGGTATTTGGCTCTGCAGAAGTCGTTTTGCCCAGCCATCTGCAATTCGATATCGAGCCCACTACGGTCTTTGGGGCCACAGTGCTTCCGGAAAAAAGCCAATACGGTTTTGGTGAGAGCCATTACAAAGCTGGCAGCGGGCAGGGTAGAGCGATTCATATAGAATCAAACAGCATCTTTGGCCGCATAGAATACAGCTTTGAAGCCGTGCAGGGCAAAGAGAGTTTCGAAGCCTCGAGCCCTGAAGCAGACAGCACTGGGAGCAGTAGCGATTTTTGAAGTAAATCAGATGAAAAGACTGGCTCTCATCATCGCTATTGCGCTGAGCGCAACTATGGCTTTTGCCGATGGGATAGGTTATGCCTTATCTGGAGGCGGAGCCCGCGGTTTTGCGCACATTGGCGTGCTCAAGGTCTTGGAAGAAGAGGGGCTTAAGCCGGATTACATCTCCGGAACCAGCATCGGTGCCATCATCGGCGCACTGTATGCCTTGGGCTTTGATGCCACTGAGATTGAGCAGATGGCTGCCAGCACAGATTGGAATGCCTTGATGCAAGACAAAGTCTCACGCAGAGGCCTGTATATCGGCCAAAAACGCTGGGCACCTTATGGCAATGCGGTGTTTGAGCTGGATCAGAATTGGCTGCCAAAGCTGCCCTCGGCTGTGTTTAAGGTAAATTCTCTGAACCTGAAGCTCTTTGATTTAATCGCCAGTGCTGCGCAGGAGCAGGACTTTTCCCGCTACCCCATACCTTTCACTTGCGTGGCCACAGATTTGGAGACCGGGCAGTCTCATATCTTCAAATCAGGTTCTCTGTTGCAGGCTATCCGCGCCTCAATATCCATTCCCAGTATATTGCCCCCGTTTGAGGTGGATGGTAAGTACTACATCGATGGAGGGATCTCCCAAAACCTCCCTATTGCTCAGGTGAAGGAAATGGGAGCCCAGCACGTGGTGGGCATCAAGGTAAATTCCACGCTCAGAGATGCACGGCAATTGAACAACATTGTGGATGTCATAGACCAAACCATCAATATCGGGGTGAGCCGCAATCTCAATGCAGGCCTGGATCAATGCGATCTCTTGCTGGAACCTGATCTTCAGCAATATTTCTCCGGCAATTTTAAATATGTGAGCGAAATCATCGCGCTCGGGGAAAACTATGCCCGTGAGCATATAGAAGAAATAAGGGCTTTCATCAGGGCAAATCAGCGTAGCGAGCAAGCGGTGGATACGCACTTTGACAAAGATCTGGAGTCTTTCTTCTTAAGCAGCATCGAAGTGTATGGTAGCAAATGCCTTAGTACCGCCAAAATCCGGGAGTATCTGGGGCTGAATCCAGGTATAACCATGTCCAAACAAGAGATATTCGCAGCTTGTCAACGGGGCTGGAATTCGCAATACTTCAATGTCTTGTACCCAGATCTTGTGCCCTTGGAAGACGGCAGCTATAGGCTTGGCATCCATGTGAGCGAGCGTGAACCCAAGACCATCGCCATCAATAACTCTTACAATGACGCGGAAAAGCTCACCGCCAGTGTGGTGCTCAGCGTGGAAAATACATTGCTGAAGAATTCCAGACTCATGGTCGGCCTGCATCTTGGTGGTAAAAACGAGCTGAATATCGATTACGTAAAGAACTTCGGGGATTTCTGGGGCGTTTATTATCGGATATTCCCTTATTTCAATGAGAAAACCTTTTATGTGTATAACGATGAGCATTACCGGATCAATAGTGTGAAATCCCTGGAATGGGGTGGCACCACCGGACTGGGTGTCTTTACCAGGGATATCGCTATAGCAGAACTCTTTTTGTATCATAGCAAGACGAATCTATACCGGGATATCTCGGAATCCGAGATGCTGCCCAGACACTATACTGTGAGCGGACTGGGCATCAAAGCCTATCATGAAAGCCTGGATGAATACAGCTTTCCCTATAGCGGAGCGAGGATAATGGGCAAGCTAAATTTTGCCCGGGACGAACAGTTTTCAGATTATATTTACAATAGCCTGAGGGGGCGCATGGAAGTGTATATGCCTGTGGCAGAAGGTTTCAGCCTGAAAGTCGCAGCCAATCTCGGCAGCTATTTTGCTTCCACTCCCTCAGATAAGTTCGATCCCTTTGCCATTGGCGGCATAGATGGCTTCAAGGGCTACTCTCGCTATGAGATCAGCGCACCGCATTATTCGATTTTAGAGCTCGGTTTAGTTTCGAGTCCTCTCAAGAATCTGCATCTGCAGGCCGGATTCCAGAGGTTGAACTCCGATGATGATGAGTTTTGGGCCGAAAATATCCAGAAAGAGTTCTGTTATTATGCCGGCATCGGATACAATACCAGATTTGCCCCTTTGCGTCTGCAAATTGCCCTCAATGAGCGTAATAATCTGAACACGATGCTCTCCTTGGGCTTTGATACAGATATCTTTGAGTTTTCCAGAAAGTAAAGTAGATTCTATGGCTAAAGCTGCGGATAGCCGGTAACCAGAACATTATCTTGCAGCTTTTTCACCTTTATTCTTTCCAGAGGAACGGCGCGGTCTATATTATGGCGATCATAGCGTTTCAGCACGCCTTTATCTCCGCCCAGGATCATATTGCCGTAAAAGATCATGCACTTATCCACCAGTTTTGCTTTCCAAAAAGCTTCACTCAGCCGGTTTCCGGTTTCCAGCAGCACAGAATACAGCTTCATCTCATACAGCAGATCCATCACCGCTTTCAGATCCAGCTCGTCCTTGTAGCCAGAGATCTGCTTGAGCTGCAGCCCTTTGTCTTGTAGGCCCTGGATTTTGCTTTCCTCAGCCTGAATATACATGATCATGGCGGGAAATTCTTCGGCACTGGCCACCAATTTTGAGCTAAGAGAAATATCCAAAGTGGGGTCCAGGATCACTCGTAGAGGCTGCTTGGCAGAGCGCAGGCCACGAGCGTTTAGCATGGCATCGTCATGGGCCACACTCCTGATGCCGGCCAGTACTACCTCTACCTGCGAGCGGGTTTTGTGCACAAACTTACGCGAAGCGGGATTTGAGATCCATTTTGAGCTACCGTCACTGGCACAGTATTTGCCATCCAAAGACAAGGCACTTTTCCAGATCACGAAGGGACGCTTACGCTGAACATAGCAGATATAATATTCCATTTGCTCTGTGATCTCTTCGGCAAAAAGTCCGTGTTCCACCTCTATTCCAGCCTCTCGCAAAGCTTTGATGCCTTTGCCGGAAACCAGAGGATTGGGGTCTAAGATGCCCACTACCACACGCCGTATTCCAGCTTTGATGATGGCCTCGGTGCAGGGTGGGGTCTTGCCAAAAATGCAGCAAGGTTCCATGCTCACATACAAGGTGGCACCTTTGCACTTGCCACCAGCATCTTTGATGGCCACTATTTCGGCATGATCCTGGCCGTAAGGCTGGGTATTGCCTTCTCCCACGATTTTACCGCCATTCTCTATCACAGCTCCCACAAAGGGATTGGGCGAGCATTTCCCACGAGAGCGTTCTCCGGCCCTCAAGGCGAGTTTCATATAATATCTATCCATAAAGCTTCAGGTTCCCCTTTGCCAGCTCGTGGGTGGGAAAGCTAATTAAGATTTCGCGCCACAAGCTTAAGGCTTTTTCTTTGTTCCCTTCGGCCAGATGAGCTATGGCCAGGTTGTTTTTGGCATCTGCATTTTCAGGCTCGATTTGCACCAGGGCGGCAAACCATTTTATGGCCTCAGGATAGTTCTTCTCATTCAGATTCATCAGCCCCAAATACATATAAGGAGGGACGAGGGAATTATCCAGGGCGAGGGAAGATAGCAAATCCTGCCGGGCCTTGTCGGGCTGTTTCACCAAGAGCCTATACAGAGCCTTGTAATAATATAAGTCTGCACTATCGGGATAGCTGCGCAAAGCCTCGGTGATCTCATTGAAGGCCTTGGCATCCTCGCCATTGGCCAAAATCTGCGCTATCATCTGATTGACGTCATTTTGTTTGTAGTACAGGGCGGGGCTGCCATTCAGGCTTTGCCGCACATGCCAGGCATCGTCCTGCCTGCGCAGGATCAGGGTATATTCATAGCGATGATTGAGCTCCACAAACACTATCGCCTGAGCACCATCCTCGGTTAATCCGGTGTGGATATAGCTATAGTGTTTGAGCTTTTTCAAGAACGGAATACTTTGGATGAGGCTGGCATAAAGGCCGTCCAAATCCGGCAGCACAGAAGTATTCAGCGTTAGCTTTTGCAGCTCGCCGTATTCCAAGGCGATGATGTGATCAAGATACTGCCCCGCTACATCTTCTGGGCTGTGGGTTTTAGCTTCCTTTTGAAAGGGAAGATTCAGCTTTTGCATCAGATAGTCCACCGGGAAATTTCCGGGAAACTGATATTCGGAGAGGATTTCCAGAGCCTGTTTGGGGTTTTCTGCGGCCAGCACTCGTGGGGTTTGGCTGCCAAAGATACTGTTTATCTTGTTTATCCAGAGATCTATATAAGCCTTTGTGGCTTGCACTGCTTCGAGATTGTTATCTGCTTTGAAAGCGGGGAAGGGGCTGCCGGCTTCGATCTGGGGAGCATAAGGGCAGGTAGCCGGACAGTTCAGATCGATGCGCAGTTCATTGCAGCACTGCCAACACAGGCCTTTATTGATCCTGGGGCAGAGCCTGAGTGCGCGTTCAGTACGGCATTTTTTACAGCGGTCTTTGGAGCTTAAAGAGAACACGGCTGCTCCGGCATGGGGCTGAGATTGCGCTTGTAGCTACTTTTGGCAATCAGGGTGTAAACTTTATTGACATGGCTTTGGTCAAAGCCCTCCAGATCATCCATATTGCGTATCGCCCAGAGGATTTCGTCCAATACCGGGTAAGAGATACCAATTTCCTGTTCGTCGGATTGATCTTCCCAAAGATCGGCGGTGGGTATCTTGTTGATAATCTTTTCCGGCAGTCCCAAGGCTCTGGACATCTGCCAAACCTCCGTCTTGTAAAGCTGAGCCAGGGGCTCTATCGCTGCGGCGGAATCTCCATGCTGCGTGAAATATCCGGTCATAAATTCACTTTGATTTGTGGTTCCCAAGACCAGGGCGCGGTGCTTTACCGATAGATCAAAAAGCACACACATCCGGATTCTGGCCATCCAATTGCCCCGGCGCAGTGCAGCGGCATCCTGTTCATGTGCATCAAAATAAGTATCCACCATAGGGCTGATGTCGATAGTTAAAGACTGTATGCCCAGGTGCTTGCAGAGAAGCTCGGCATCCTTTTGGCTTTCGGGACTGCTGCCACGGTACGGCATTAGGGCTCCGATTACCTGGCTTTTCCCGAGAGCCTGTACAGCCAGAGCGGCAGATAGAGCGCTGTCTATCCCCCCGGAAACTCCGAGAATATATTTCTGATGACCGCTGGCCAGAAGATAATCTTTCAGGAAAGCGGATATCTTTTGGGTCTCACTGTTGAAATCAATCTTTCGCATTATGACTCCTTGTATTTGCTATGCGACAAGAAGCAAAAAGACTGCCTCAGGTCAAGGGAAATTTATTCTCTCCTGCTGGTTTTGCGGACTCATGCAAACCAAGAGAAGGGGAATATGGCTGTGATGCTGATGCCAGAGCCTGCCCTTTTTCAAACACCTACTCTTGCTTGAGCCTTAAACTAAAGTCTGCTTTGTCTTCACCAGTCAGATCCCCAAATTTGGTGCGAATTCCCAATCATAATTTTTACTGTTGTTTGGAAACATTTATACCCTCTGCCAGGACTACTCTACCCCCTTAGATGTAGTAGAGATGACGTGGGAATAGCAGGAAAAAATCCTCTTATCCTGATGCCAAATCTACCATATGCTATGCAGAAGGAAGGCTGCAATTCACATAATGGGAAGGTTGAAGATAGCATCAGATATAGTCTCTGATAAAAAAGGGGGAAATGCCGGTATTTGAAACTATACCATTAGTGTTTACTGAAGTTTTGCTGCTGAAAAGGAGTACATTTGAGCTATGTTTATCAATAACCGTGTTTGGTGCAGATTCTTGCACTAATGATAATTCAATAGTTTTGGCTTAATTATTATCCAAACTCTCATTATGATGCGGCTTGATATAAGGACATTTTCAGCACATTGTGGAAATGTATCGACAATTGTAGATACATTTCGAGCTAAGTGCTACGAATTAGATTGACAGATTAATTACCTAATAAATATTTACATTATGTGTAAAATACAGAGAGGTACAATACATGTTTGAACTCACTACCATGGGTATAGTGGCTAATTTCTTTACGCCAGAGCGCATTGGTCTGCTTGTAAGAGTAGCATTGATGCTGGTCATAGGTATTCCGCTAATCGGACTTATCAAGAAGGTGGTAACCCGCCTGCTCAGCGATAAGCTTTCTACGCAATCCGAAGTTATGATTCTTCGTGCTGTGAAATATACCTTAGCCTTGCTTCTGCTAATGATGGTTTTAAATGAATTTGGTTTCAAGATCTCAGCGATCTTGGGAGCTGCTGGCATATTTGGAGTGGCCATCGGTTTTGCTTCGCAGACCAGTATTTCAAATATCATCAGCGGAATATTCTTGATTTCGGAAAAGCCTTTTATGATAGAGGACGTGATCCAGATCAATGACCAAACGGGGACAGTCCAATCCATAGATCTGCTTTCCATCAAGCTCAAGACCTTTGACGGACGTTTCGTGCGGATTCCCAATGAGACTATGATCAAAAATGAGGTGATAAACCTCACGCGCTTCGATATCCGCAGGGCTCAGCTCACGGTGGGTGTAGCTTACAAAGAGGACTTACGCAAGGTGATGGCCATCCTCAAAGATATCGCAGACACCATCCCTGGAGCACTCAAAGAACCTGCCCCCTTGCTGCTTTTGGATGGCTTTGGCGCATCCAGCATTAATATCAGTTTCGGCGTTTGGACTAGCACCGATAACGTATTTCCCATGAAAAACCAGCTTATCCTCGCGATCAAAGACCGCTTTGATAAAGAAGGTATCGAGATTCCCTTTCCTCATGTATCGCTATATGCTGGAGAAGCTTCGGGGCCTATCAAAGTGGAAAGCACAAGCAAAGAATTTAAAGAAGAAGAAAATAAAACAAAGGAAGTGTAAACTATGAAAAAACCCCTCCTTATCAAGGCTGTCATATTCGATCTTGATGGCACATTGCTGGATACCATGAATGATATTGCCGGTGCTGTGAACAGAGGACTGAAAGATTTGGGCTACCCCCAGCACCCCGTCGAAGCTTTCAAGTCTTTTGTAGGGAATGGGCAGACTGAGCTCGTCAAACGCGCTCTGCCTGAAAAGCAGCGTAATGCTAAAAACATTGAAAGCATGTCCAAGAAGTTTTGGGATTATTATGATCTTGAATGGTATCTGAGTACCAGACCGTATCCGGGAGTATTGTATATGATTCAACTGGCGGTCGCCAGAAAGGTCAAGCTCGCCATTTTGTCTAACAAGGCACATTATTTCACCAAAAAGATGATTCGTCATTTCTTCAGAGGCGCGATGATCCGCCACACCAAGAATCCCTTTGGAATCTATAGTGGAGAGCAGATTGACAAGCCTACCAAGCCCGATCCCACTCTGGCTCTGGAGCTTGCCATAAAGCTCAAGGTCGCTCCGGAAAACATCGCCTTTATGGGCGATATGCCGGTGGATATTGAAACCGCTAAGCGGGCTGGAATGATCGCTGTGGGAGCAGCTTGGGGATTTTCTGGTAGAGAGGCACTGATACAGGCAGGAGCGGATCTTATTTTTGATACGCCCACCGAATTTGCCACTTATCTGGAAAAACAGCCTATAATATAAAGCCATGAAAAGCTACCGCAAAGAGTTGTGGTTCAATACCGCACACAGGCGTGAGTATCTCAATATCACGGCTCAGGTGCGCAGTGCGCTTACAGAATCCGGCATCACAGAAGGCCTGATTTTGGTGAACGCCATGCACATCACCGCTTCTGTATTTATCAACGATGACGAAGGCGGATTGCATCAGGATTTTGAGAACTGGCTGGAAGGCCTGGCTCCTGAAAAACCCTATAGCCAGTACCATCACAATGGCTTTGAGGATAATGCCGATGCCCATCTCAAACGCCAGATTATGGGCCGGGAAGTGCTGGTCGCCATCACAGAAGGCAAGCTGGATCTTGGCCCCTGGGAACAGATCTTTTATGCAGAATTTGATGGTAAACGCCGCAAAAGAGTCTTGATCAAGATTATCGGCGAGTAGTAAGGGGCGCTCATTGTGCAGCGCTCACGGCTTCGAATCCGGATTTGTGTTTTAGCAATATTTGTGATATTTACCCCGCAGAGACTATCTCTACAGGATGTTTGGGATGCTCTCTATCAGCCTTTTTGCCTCATTTTTCAGATGGGAAAGATCGTGGCTATTGTCGATTACAAGGTCAACCCTGGCTGCCTTTTCGGCATCGGGTAGCTGGCGTGCAAGGCGCAATTTGAGGTTTTCAAGCTGTCCGGGATTGCGTTGCTCAAGACGCTCTAACACCATAGCTTTGGGGGCTGTGACCAAGACCAGATAGTCAAATTCTGCTTCCAGATGCGCTTCAAAGAGCAGAGGGATTTCGAAGAATAGCATAGTCTCAGTGCAGGCCTTGGTCTTTTCTGCAAAGTGCTGCATCACCCTCGGATGGATTTCAGAATTCAGATATTCCAGTTCCTTGTTATCTTGAAAGACCAGGTCTGAAATGGCCTTTTTATCCAATTTACCCTCGCGAAACACCTGGTCTCCCCATCTTTTGTGCCAGAGATCTGCCAAGTCGATCAAGATCTCATTGGCGATATCATCTGCAGATAGAACTTTGTGGCCGAAGTGCTTCAGAAAGCTGCAAAAGCTGCTTTTTCCACTTCCGATGTTGCCGGTGATCGCGATCTTGAAGGCTTTACTTGGAGGCATCGGTGATGATCTGCATCAGCTCTTCAAAAGCGATATTGGTGGTAATCTGTCCACCCTGAGCCACGGAAACCTGCCCGCTTTGCTCGGAGACAATGATGGCGATGGCATCGGTAGCTTCGGTGATGCCAATGCCGGCAAGATGACGGGTGCCAAATTTGCGGGAAAATTCGGTATTCTGTGAGAGTGGCAGAACTACTTTGGCGGACATGATCCGATTGCCGCGAATGATGATCGCCCCATCGTGCAAGACGGTTTTGGTATTGAAGATAGTTACGATCAGGCGCATCGAGATATTGGCATCAATCTGCTCGCCTTTGGCAATGTATTCTGTGAGCTTGGTCTTGTTTTCCAAAACGATCAGAGCACCGGTCTTGCGAAAGCTCATCGAAGATACAGCGTCGATCAAAGGCGTGTAAATAGAAGACTTCTCTCCTTTGGAAAATACGGACTTGAGCTCTTTGGCCAGATTCAGCTTGGTGAGAATGGTCCTCAGTTCTGGCTGGAAGAGAATCACGATCGCCAGTATCCAATAGGTTCTGATTCCGCTGAGTAAGGCAGTCAAAATCTGCAGCTCAAATATACTGGCCAGAAAATACAAAACAAGCAAAAAGAGCAATCCCCAAAGTACTTGGTAACCGCCGGATTTGCGAATGATTAAAAGGGATTGATAGATCAAAAAAGCAATGACCAGGATATCAATAATGTCTTTGAATTGGGGAATAAGAAATTCCATCTTTATACTCCTGCAGCCAAAATTGCGCTAAATACGTCCAGAAATTGGCGATGAACCTGAACGTCGTGCACGCGGATGATGTCAGCCCGATTCAGGCAGGCCAACATGGTGGTGGCCAAGCTGCCGCCCAAGCGCTGATTTGCCGGCGAAGCTGAAATAGTGTCTATAAAACTTTTGCGCGAAGCACCCAGAAGAACCGGATAGCCCAGCGCAGAGAGGGCATCAAGCTCTGCCAAAAGCGTAAGATTGTGCTGCAAAGTCTTCCCAAATCCGATGCCGGGATCCAGGATGATCTGCTCTTTGGCAATGCCCTGCGAGCTGGCGTATTCGCTGCGTTGCTGTAGAAAACTCAAAACTTCGGCCAGCACATCTTCATATTGGGGATTGATTTGCATGCTCTGGGGTCTGCCTTGCATGTGCATCAAAATCACTCTAATGCGGGGATGCGTGGCTATCACCTTCGCCATGGCGGGATCATATTGCAAAGCGGAAATGTCATTGATGATGTCGGCTCCCAAGGCAATAGCCTTTTCGGCCACTTCAGCCTTTTGGGTATCGATGGAAATCAGGATCTTGGGGTTTTGGGCTTTGAGCTCTGTCAAAACCGGCTGGATGCGCTGCCATTCGAGCTCGGCACTAAGCTCGTGTGCGCCGGGACGGGTGGATTCTGCGCCGATATCTATGATCTGAGCTCCAGCCTGAATCATTGTCGTAGCATGCTCTATGGCCGCCGCAGGGTCTAGGAAATACCCGCCATCAGAGAAGGAATCCTCGGTGAGATTGAGCACAGCCATGATCTGTGGAATCTGAAAACGTTTGATGCTGCTGTTGATACCCATTTTGCTATCTCAATCTAAAATCACAGCGGATGCGGTAACGCTTTTCCGGATTGTATGCACCTGTAAAGCCAAATCTCCAGGAGCGCATTTCCTGTTGCAGTGCTTCCCAATGTGCACCGCTGTTATAGCGTTCTACCTTTAGATCATTCATTTTGATCCGGCCATCAGCAGATAAAGAGAATTCCACCACCACGACATCATTTTCCAAAGGCCTAATCTGAGGCTTCGTTTCATAGATAAAATAGGCATCTGAATCGCCTTCAATCAGGCTGAAGGAAAAGCCCGCAGCACCTGTGTTACCAACTGTATTAGCGGCAGGGCTGAGGGGAGTTTCGCGCCGGGGCTTGGTCTCAATCTTGGGTTTTGTCTGCACTGGACTATCCAGCAGGGGGCTTTCAATATCTTGCAGACTATGAGCCAGTTCGGGGACGCTCTCAGCGGGTTTGGCGATCTTGGTCGCAGCTTTGGGCTTTCCTGAGCTGGCTCCGGCAGCAGAACTGGGAGCACCTTTGGGCGGGGGATCCAGCATCAAATCAAACTGATGCCATTGGGTTGGGGGCTTTACATTGAACGAAACAAGGGCAAAGATCAGCAGAAGCAGGCCATGCAGTCCCAGCGAGATCAGATAGGGGTTTTTCCTCCAGATTGGCAGGGCAAGCTTCACCTTTGATTCTCCTTCAAGACCTCAGTGGCCACGAAGATCTTTTCATATTTGGCTCCGCGGATGATGTCCATCACCAAAATCACTTTCTGCAAGGGAGTGTCTTGCTTGGCGGATAATCTGACCACCTGCTCCGAGTCTGTATAATCCGCTGTTAAAAGCTCAGACAAAGCCGGCAAATCCACCTTTTCTCCGTTGTAATAAATCTGATCATCACCAAGATAGCTAATATGGATGCTTTGTAAGGAATGGCGGGCCGCAGTATTGGAGCCTGGCAGACGGATGGGCAGGCCGCTCTGGCTGGAGAAGTTTGACACAATCAACAGAAAGATGATGAGCAGGAAGATCACGTCCGTCATCGAAATGAGCATGGTGGTGGTGATTCTCTGTTTGGAAAGCCGCAGTTTCATGAGAGATTACGCATCCTGATGGTATATTCTATACCGTTATCTTGCATGTCTTTGACGAGGTTTTCCAGGTTCTGGATCAGGTCGTTGTAAAAGATGATGGCAATAATGCCCACTATCAGGCCACCGATGGTGGTAAGCAGTGCTTCCCAGATGCCTCCGGCCAGGATGCTGATATCCACTCCGGCACTACTATGAGTTTGAATGCTCATAAACACCCTTACCATGCCGGTTACAGTGCCCAAAAAGCCGATCAGGGGCGCGGTTGCCGCAAAGGTGCTCAGCCAGCCCATACCCTTTTCCAGGCGGTGCAATTCCAGATTAGCGGCGGATTCCATGCTCTGCGAGATCAAGTCCTGATCATCGGTCTGGGCATTGAAGAGCTTGTCCAGCATCGTGCCCAAGGGAGAGCCTTCGCGGTGTTTGGCCAGAGTGCTGCGCAGCTTGGCCAGAGTGCTCTGCATCGTCAGTGCAGACATCAGTTTTTGGTTTGCCTTTTTCACTCTGGAGAACTGGCGGTATTTCTCGATCACGATACCGATCACAGCCACAGAGATCAAAAGCAGCACGTACATTAGAATCCCACCCCTGAGGAGTAAAGATAATATGCTCATAGTACCTCTCTTTTTATTACTCTAAAAGGCTGCCCTTCTTTTCGCGGATAAATCAGCTCAAAGAAGGGCAGAGATTATCTTTGTGTGTTTTTATCCGTTTTTCTTCATGAATTCGCCCATAAACTGAGCAAGAGCATGAGCAGCAGGCAGGGGCAGGGAATTGTATATGCTGGCTCTGCATCCACCAGACAGACGGTGACCTTTGAGGCCGATCATTCCGGCTTTCTTGGCTTCGCTGATGAAGAGGGCTTCCAGATCTTCGGTAGCCATGCGGAAGGTGACGTTCATCAGGGAACGGTCTTCTTTTTCCACAGTGCCTCTAAAGAAACCATTGGAATTGTCGATGGCATCATAGATATACTTGGCTTTGGCTTGGTTATTGAGCGCGACCTTATCCAGTCCACCCATTGCTTCGAGCCATTTCAAGACCAGACCCACCATATAAATGGTGAAGGTAGGCGGAGTATTGAACATACTTCCGTTCTTGGCAGCAATATTGTAATCCAGCATCGAAGGCAGACCTTCTTTGGCAGTGGCCAGGAAGTCTTTCTTAATGATCACCACTACTACTCCGGCGGGACCCACGTTCTTTTGGGCACCGGCGTAGATCATGGAATACTTCTGCGCATCGATGGGTTTGCTCATAAAGTTTGAGCTCATGTCTGCGATCAGGGGCACGCCGGCTTTGACCACAGGGTCATGATGCCATTCTGTACCGTAAATGGTATTGTTTGTAGTGATGTGCAGATAGGCAGGATTTTCTGAGAGAGTATGGGTCTTGGGGATGTAGCTGTGGTTTTTATCTTCACTGGATGCGGCCAGATGCAGGGGCAAGCCCAGCTTTTTGATCTCACCAATGGCTTTTTTGGACCACACACCAGTGTGAATGATGTTTACAGTTTTTCCTTCGTGGGCAAAGTTCATCGGCGCCATCAGGAATTGCATGCTGGCTCCACCTTGTAAGAAGAGCACTTCATAATCGTCACCCAGATTGTAAATGCGCTTTACGGCTGCGTGAGTTTCATCGATAATAGCCTGGTATTCTTTGCTACGGTGGCTCATTTCCATTACGGAAAGTCCCATTCCTTTGTAATTGAACAAATCTGCTTGGGCTTCGCGAAGAACTTCTTCTGGAAGCACTGCAGGACCTGCGTTGAAATTATGTACGCGTTCCATTTGGATCCTCCTGGATACATTTTTATACTTTAGTGCAAGGATTTTAAAAGGTCTTGTTTCAGGCAAGCTATTTCTTTTGAGATCAGATATTCATTGACGTAATCAGGCTATTTGACAGTCTGACTCAAAGGATTAAATCTATGTTAGATAAGATGTTAAATGGATACAAGATAATTTTAGCCTCAGCTTCTCCCAGACGCAGGGAGATCTTTGATATGTTGGGGATTTGTTATGAAACCCAGAGCAGTGATATCGCAGAACCGCTTACCGGCGAAGACCCAGCTCTGCAAGCTATGCGCCATGCCCAAAACAAGGCAGAAAGCGTTTTTGCCAAGAGCGATCAGCACAGCGTAATCGTCTCTGCAGATACCATTGTGCTTTTAGACGGCAGGATCCTGGGCAAGCCTGAATCGGCCGAACAGGCCCAGAGCTATCTTATGGCACTTAGCGCAAAAACCCACACTGTGATCACCGGTATCTGCGTGAGAGGAGCAAAAGGGCAAAGATGCGCTTATGAACAGACCCAGGTTAGCTTTGCCCCCTTGACTGCTGACGAAATCCAGGATTATATCCAGACCAAAGAACCCATGGACAAAGCTGGAGCTTATGGAATTCAAGGCTTTGGCAGCCAATTTATTACCCGGGTTGAAGGCTGTTACTTCAATGTGATGGGCTTTCCCATCCGGCGCTTTTATGAAATAGCCCAAGATCTGCTCAAAAAGGGGATGTTATGAAGATATTTTACAATGCCAAATTTTGGCATAAGGCTACTTTTGATAATGACATAAAGGCCATTCTTACAGATAATGGCAAGATCCTGAAATTGCTCACAGCACTGCCGGAAAACACAAGAGACTATGAGCTTATAGACCTGAGAGGAAACTATGTTTATCCCGGTTTCATAGATACTCACACCCACAGTTTTGAGGGCGGGCTGTATTCGCTGATGATAGATCTTGGGGGTGCCAAAACCCTTCAGGATGTCTTTGATCTGATCGCTGAAGGCAGCAAGGATAAGGGCAAATTTGTCTTTGCCTGGAATTTTGACGAGCAGAAGATCGCCGAAGGCCGCTTTCCCACCCGGGCAGAATTAAATGCGGTCGTAAGAGCCAAAAACCTGGTCTTACGCAGAGTGGATGGGCATTCCTGCATTATCAACAGCTTTGCCTGTTACAACATTTTGAGCCTTTTGGGCAAGCCCCATTGTGACGAGGAAATCTTCAAAGGCTTTGATAACGATAGGGCGGTGCATTGGTTTCATAACAATATCGCCTCCAATCTCATCTTAAAAGCCTATCATGCCGCCTCTCAGATTGCGCTGAAAGGCGGATTTACCACCATTCATACCATGGTGGGTGATGCGAATAGATCCATCGGTCACTATAGCCTGATTCAGGAGAATTTGGATGATTTTGGGGTGGATTACGTGTTGTATCCGCAATCTTTTAATATCGAAGCAGCTTTGGAGGTGGGTGCCAAACGCATTGGCGGCTGCATCCTTGCTGATGGTGCTCTGGGCAGCTTCACCGCCGCTTTGTATGAACCATATAATGGACGCCCCATTCGCGGGAATCTATATCAGACAGATTCATATTGGTATGATTTCATCACCCGCGCTCATCAACACAATCTGCAAGTAGGCGTGCACTGCATTGGTGACAAAGCCATTACTCAGATCAATAGCGTCTATATGGCCCTGGCAAATTCAGATTTTAAAGATCTGCGGCATCAATTGATCCACTGCGAGCTCACCGATGACGCCCTCATCAATCACATCAAAGCCTCGGGCGCAGTACCGGTGATGCAACCTATGTTTGACAAGCTCTGGGGTGGCGATAATGGCTTTTATGCCCAGGTTTTGGGCCATGAGAGAGCGCAAAGTATGAACCGCTTTGCCACCATGCTCTCCAGGGGCATCAAGATCACCGGTTCTTCGGATTGGTATATCACTGAGCTGGATATAGTAAAGTCTCTTGATGCGGCCATGAATCACCACAATCCCGCTGAAGCTCTCACGGCTGCCCAGGCGATAGATATCTATACCAAAAACGCAGCCTGGCTTTCGCATGATGAAAAGATCAAGGGGCAGTTGCTGCCGGGTCTGCTGGCAGATTTTACCGTGCTGAATTATGACCTTGGCAAGCCTGGGGCAGATAAACGGGTGCTGGCCACCATCAAAGAAGGAGCTCTGCTTTATGAAGATCTGTGAGCTAAACACTGATATCGTTACCAAACTGGTGGAGGACGAACTGAGCTATCATCCTCATCTGGAGCCTGTGGATCTCTACAAACTACTTTATCAGGCACTATACGGCCCCTTTCACATAGCTGGGGATTACGAACAGGTCTTTCGCTCTATCCAGACCGAAGTAGAGTTGTCAAGCTCGCTCTATGAGCCTTTATTTCAAGAGCTGGGTCCCTGCTACAGTAGAGTGAGCTTAGCCTTTATTCAATCAGAAAATGAGCCCAGTCTAAGACAAAGAAAGATCGCCTTTTTGACAGATTGGCTGCTGGAATCCAGCCTGGACTTGCCGGATGTAAAAAGCGACTTTCAGAGGCAGTGGGAGCTTTATCGCCACCTGCTCAAGACTGCAGTTTTAGCCAGCCCCGTGAGCTGGCAGGAGGCGGATGACCTGGTAAAAGCAGGCCACCTGCCCTCGCACTCACAGACTTTTCATCAGCATTACCAGCCCCATTACCGGCTGGTAAATATCAATTACAACAAACAATATCAGCTATTTATGGAGTTTAACTAATGACAGAAACCAGAGTCAGATTTGCCCCCAGTCCTACCGGATACTTGCATATTGGCGGCCTCAGAACCGCGCTTTACGATTACCTTTTTGCCCGCAATACCCATGGGAAGTGCATTTTACGCATCGAAGATACAGATCAAAGCCGCGAGGTTCAGGGAGCAGCGGCCAGCCTGGTCTCCACCCTGCACAGCCTCGGCATAGATTTTGATGAAAGCCCTCAGGCCGGAGGGAATTATGGCCCCTACATCCAATCCCAGCGCCTGAAGCTATACCGCAAACACGCCGCTGAGCTGCTGCAAACCGGCCATGCCTATCACTGTTTTTGCAGCACCGAGACCTTAAGCCAAATGCGCGAAGAGCAACAGGCCAAGGGCGAATTCGTGAAATACGATCGCCGCTGTCTCACGCTTTCACAGGATGAAATAGAGGCCAAACTCAAGGCGGGGGAGACCTATGTGATCCGTCTCAAGATGCCTGATGAGCACCGCTTTGCCTTTGATGATGAGGTGCGCGGACACGTGGAAATAGAGAGCTCGCAATCCGACGATCAGGTTTTGATCAAGTCCGATGGCTTTCCTACCTATCATCTTGCCGCCACGGTGGATGACCACTATATGCAGATCTCGCATGTGATAAGGGGCGAGGAATGGCTGTCCTCCACGCCCAAACACCTCTGGCTCTATGAATGCCTGGGCTGGCAGCCTCCGAAATGGGTGCATCTTCCCCTGATCTTGAATACAGACCGCTCCAAGCTCAGCAAGCGGATGAACGACGTTTCCGTAGAAAGCTATCTTGATAAGGGTTATCTCAAAGAAGCTCTGCTGAATTTCGTGGCTCTTTTGGGTTGGCATTCTGCCGATGACCGGGAGCTTTACAGCCTGGAAGAGCTCTGTGCGGCCTTCACTCTGGAGCGCGTAAGCAAAGCCGGAGCCATCTTTGATCTCACCAAGCTGGATTGGATGAATGGCCAATATATGCGCTCACTGCCTTTGCCAGCCATAGCAGGAAGGGCCCGGCAGTGGTTTCCAGCCCGGTGGGCCGAGGATTATGAGCAATATCTTTTGGTCATCGCCGCGGCCAGAGAGCGCTGCACTTTGCTGCCAGAGCTCGCTGAATATGCCAAAATGTTCTTTGAGCCTGCTGCTTTGAGCGAGCCAGACCGGGCGATGCTTACCAGCGAAACTTCCCAAAAAGTATTGAGCTGGTATTATGAGCAGATTTCTGCTGTCCAGGCCGATGATAACGAAGCGATCGCTACCATTACCAAAGCCGGAATCAAAGAGCTGAGCATCAAAGGCAAGGATTATTACATGCCCCTGCGTTTGGCTCTGATCGGTGCACCGCATGGCCCCGATCTTCCCACCATTATAGCCATTTTGGGCATAAAAGAGAGCCTGTCCCGTTTGTCCAGCTCTTCAATCAAACCCGAATAAAAGCATAGCCCAAGCGATCATGCGCACCGGAAAGATCATCGATATCCACTGCAAGTGCGGCTACCTGCTCTTCCGCTATTTCAAGGCCGGTAAAGGACGCCTGATCAAGGTTCTGATCTCCCGTCTCAGCGAAGATAATGTCGGCCTCAGCGCTGTGGAAACCTTTAGCCGGCCCCTGTGCCCAGAGTGCCAAAAGGAGATCGGGATCATTATGATGATCCATGGCGAGCCGGCTCTGAAACTGAATCAGGGGACCATCCGGCCGGTGAGAATCTGAGCTAACTAACATTTCTCACACCTACGTTATTGATAAACGCCATGCGCTGAGGAATATCAATTCACGCAATCTGTTTCATAGATTGAGCATTTTATATTTCTTTAGTATTGGAAGCCTCCAGCTCTGAAAGAGCCAAACTGCTGCTGATGATAGCTTGGAATCTCTTGTGGTCAGGATACTTGAAGAAGCAGAATGTCATAGGCATGGTAAATAAAGGAACCTTAGGCAAACTTAAGCACGATGGGGCGTTCTATACCCGGTTGCAAAATCCATTTCAGATGGATTTCAGATGGGTTCAGGCAGAATACGGCGTAATGCAATCTGCCCGAGTCCTGCAAGGACGCTACATTAGATAGCAAAATCCTATATTTTATCTGAACTTTGTGTAATCCTTTCTCCCTCTTTCCAAGGCGTCGATCACATCTTTATCTACCCTTAATCAAGCGTTAATAGTTAACGCTTGATTAAGGGTAGATAAAGGTGTGATCAAGTTCCCGAAACGAGAAAGAAGCGCCCAAAAATGCTGGTTTATCCACAGGATGAACAGGATGAATACTTAAGTAAGAGTGAAACAACACATTAGCTTCAAAAGTAAATTATCTGCAAATCGATAGAATCGGAGCTATGGCAAGCTCCAGTGCGGATACTTTTAAGGATGATACGCCATTTGGGCTTCAGGGCTTGATGAAAAGAACAGTCACAGGGATTGGGCAGATGGGACAAATTGACGCGGATAAAGAGTATGATTGGCAATGGGTTCGGCGGGGCAGGATTGCAACCGTCCTCGTTTGCAGAGCACGGGGCGTGCTCACTTCTTGTGAAGGCGAGCTTTTCTTTCAAGGCCTGCGGTCTTCTCGACGAATCCAGCACGCCAATTCTCAATTAATTCTACATCCTACATTCTAAATTCCACATTAAGCCTCGACACGAGACGCAAACGAATCCAGCCCAAAAAAAACCCCAGCCATAAGAGCTGGGGCTTTCGTGATTTATATCCTATAGTCGTTTATACTATCTATAGTTATACGACACTATTTCATCAGGATCATCTTCCTGGTATTCGTATATTCGCGGGATTGCATTTTGTAGAAATACACGCCGCTGGCGACATTATTGTTCTTATCGTCTTTACCATTCCAGCTCAGATGGTGGTTTCCGGCTGGTGTTTCGCCAGTGTGGAGGGTCTTCACTTTCTGCCCCAGGATATTGTAGATATTGATAGCCACCGGGCCTCTTTCTTTCAGAGAGAAGCTGATGGTGGTGGTGGGATTGAAGGGATTGGGATAGTTTGCACCCAATTCGGTGATGAGGGGGCTAATGCCATCTTGATTGGAGATTGGGGTTGCCGAGCCCATCAGGGATACGTTTGTCACCTGCGCATTGGGATCGTCGCTATAGATGATGAGGTAAGCGGGATATACACCTTCTGCATTGGGGCGGAAACCGATGCTATATTCCAGAACTTCACCAGGAGCCAGGACATAGTTCAGATTGCTGACAAATTCAGCGCTTGTGGCGTCCAGAGTATAGGGCTGCGGCACTTGTAGAGAGCCCAGCATGGAGGCATCTCCTGTATTGCTGATGGTGATAGGCAAAGAGGCTTCGCTACCGATGTCGAGATTGCCAAAATCCAGAAGACTGGTATCTATCACGATGGTAGGCGTGCCAGTTTGGACTGTATTGGCGGGGAAGGTCACTTCGTCCAGCCAGACGCAATCTGAGCCACTGGAGACCGAGCTGTCTTTGATGTATTCCCAGCGGTAGGTATTGGTTCCGCTGGCGACCATATAGCTCGCCTGAGACCAATCCTGCTCACCACTCCAGACGTTTTTGAGCTGGCCATTTACATAAAATCTCAGGTAATCATGATCCTGTTCAGAAGATAATTTCTTCCAGAAGGAGATGATGCCATCGAGGGAGCTGCTCAAGGTGATACTCATTGCGGTGCTTTGATTGTGCGGGATGCTTGCGCTACGCACAGAGTAGCTGCCCTGATGAGCCACAGTATCAATCGTCCAATTTCCCCCTTCAAAGCTCCAGGGGAAATCTGTAAGGCCATTTTCAAAACTATCGACGAGGATTCCGACTGACACATTGTAGGCTTTGGTTTCTGTGTAGTTGCCATAGGTGACCATCGCAATAATCTGAATGGTAGAGCCAGGCTGCACCTGAGAAGACAAGCTTACCGAATACATTGAGACAGCGCCAGAGCCCACAGAGATGGGATCGAAATCCGTCAAAATCGGAGTGATAATAGTCTCAGCACCGTTTATGATCAGAGAGGTCTGGCCCTCTGGAGAAGCGGCGTGTCCTATATTATTAAAAGGAATACTGAGGATAAAGGTCTCACCGGGATCAATCCGGCCATTGTCATTACCTTCAAGATCATCTACCTGATATCCGCCAAATTCAAGCTGGGGCGCATTGATCGTCATGGCATATTCAGAGACAAAATCATCGGCACCTTCCACTTCGATCACGACAGTGAATGTCGCTATATATTGATCGGACACAAAGTCTGAGATTTGGATATCGATTCCCAGCACGGTGGCACCGCTGCTATTGGCCCCGATATCGTCTATGAGCTCAGGTTCACCGATGATAGATATGTAGGGATCATCGCTGCTGACAGATACATTCACGCTTTCTGCGGGGTCATTACCCACATTATCCATCTGGACCTGCACTGTTACTATTTCGCCAAATTCGGGAGCTCCACCTTCATCATCGGTCACCTGGATTCCAGTGACGATGAGATAAGGGCCATCTGCGGGTAAAACTTCCACAGTGCCCAAATGGGTCACTTTGTTAAAGGCGGTGATGGTAAGGGTGAGATCCATAGGCTCCACCGGTAAGGTCTCCAGATTGATCACAGCGGCACCAGCGGCATCTGCCACAGCTCTGCCATAGATCACGCCATCATTGCTGAGTGTGATTCTGGCATTAGCTTCTGTGGTGAGGCTGAGGCTGTCCATCCCTATCAAGAGCACAGGATTGTAATCTGTAAAAAGTTCGACGGGGTCTTTGGTTCTGATCATCAAAGAGGCATCGCCAAAGATGGTCCAGTTCTTAAATTCATCAGAGCCACCAGAAGGGTATTTTTCAGTCATGCGGGAAGCACCATTGAAGAAATAACCGCCGATGGTCTGCTTTTCTTCGTCAACCAGCAGGTCTATGCTCTCATCCTGTGCGCTCATGGGCGGGGCCCAGCTTTGATTCACGGTGGAGGCATATATGGCGATGGCACCGGTGGGTGCTCCTGTGGAATTGTTTGTGGCTCTCATCCAGGCTTCGGCAAAGCAGGTAATGCTCACGAAGTTTCCATTTACGCAAGCCACGGAGAGGATGAAGGGGAGTTTATTGTCATTGGTCAGGCTGTTGACATTGTTATTGTTAAAACCAGTAGCTACCCAGGAGGTGTTTGATCCGTGTCCCACATAGTTTACCAAGGCGCGGCCGCTATTGAGGTTGTTGCCTACATTCGTAGCAGTGGAGCCAAAAGCTTGATACATCTGATCCACTGAGCTGTAGCCGTAATTCAAAAGTTTGGTGCGGATGTTTTCCATATGCTGTTGATCGGATTCGTTATTATCACCCTGGCCTGAGCCTCCTTCATTGGAGGCAATGCCCATGCCGGTTTCCAGCCAGGTAGCACCGCTCTGGATATCTCTCTCGTAGTATATAGAGCGTTGGACTTGGGTTTGCATTTCGGCCACAGTCTGTGCGGAAAAACGCCCAATGTAAATATCTGGATAATAGTCATTTCCGGCCAAAAGGGTCATAGAGGGATCGCTACCGCCACCGCCAGACATGAGAGTGGGCACTTGGGGAGCATCTCCCATGAGCTGGACAAACATCAGTCCGTCATCCAGATCATATTGATTTTGGATATAGGTCTTGACTTGTGCGCCGGTGCTGCCAATGGTCTGTATATTCACCACAGAAACATCAAATCCGATCTGGCGTTTCCAATCCACCCAAGGCTGGATGGTGTTTTCAAACATGGTATGGGTGATCACCAGGATGCGGCCTTCCTCTGCCAAAGAGGGATATTTGGCAGGAGAGAAATTCAGGAACAGCCCTTGGTAGATGCTGGCAAATTCCTTGGCAAAACTGTTTCTGGAGCTAATGAGAGCATTGTTCATATCTATGCCATTTTCACTGAGCTGAACCTTCAGCCTGGTATAGATTCTGGTGAGGCCGGTTTCAGGATAATATATGAAGGGGTAAAAATGTACTGTGATACCCCGATAATCTCTGATGATAAAAGGCGAGCTGAGCTCTGCAGGAGCCTGGGGATAGTGGCTATCACCCTGATAAAAATCCGCAAAGCTGTAAGGCACCAAGGCGGGATCTATATCCCTGGTAAGGTTGCCCTTGGAAGGAGCTATAGCCATGGGAAGCTCGATATATTCGCTGTCGATGATCTGCATCTGCATACTTGCGCTGCCGGGGATGATCACACTGGAGGCCAGGATGGGAACCTGAGGCAGGCCTTTTTGCAGGGTAAGACCGCTCTTTTTCAAGCTCGGCTGATAGTAGGTATTGCCGTCTATTGTGACCGCTTCACGTTCAAAATCACCCAGGGTCATTTCCACTTGGATCTCACCGGGGCTGTCTCGCAGTAGGCGGACACCATTTTGATAATCGCCTATAATCACCTGTTCGGCGTTTAGCGCAAGGCCAAAGCTCAGAAGCAGGCTTAGTAATATAATGAGTCTTTTCACTATATCCTCCATTTTATCTAAAACTATATAATTCTTGTAGGTTTTGCTTTTGCATTTTACACACTATAAAACAAAATCAAAGGCGGGCACCCCCATCAAGGGGTGCCCAATCTCGCTCTATTTCATGAGCATCATCTTGTTTGTTGCTTTGAAGTTATTGCTTTCCATGCGGTAGAGATAGATTCCGCTGGCCACTGGGGCACCGCGGTCATCTTTACCATTCCAGGTGATTTGGTGATTTCCAGAACTTAGCTCGCTTTTTAGCAAGCTCTTGACTAATTGTCCCTTAAGATTGTATATATTGATTAGCACAGGGCTCGCATCTTTTAGAGAGAAACGGATCGAGGTGCTGGGATTGAAGGGATTGGGGAAATTACCTTTTAGGGCGGTAACCGCCGGATTAATCAGGTCTGAATTTGCTACGCCTATCAGATGAATGGGGATGGTGATCACCGGCAGATCGGGATCATTGGTCATGATCTGGATCTCACTGTCGATATCTGGCACATTCTCACCGGCCACAAAGCTGATGGTATAGATTTTGGTGACTCCAGCACCAATCTCATAATAGTGATCATTGGGAAGAGCCTGCCCCATGTGGGAAAGACTAAACTCCGCAGGAACGGTAATGGTCCCTTCCAGATTTCCCGTGCCGAGATTGCGCAGGACAAAGCTCTCGCTTACAGTAGTATTAGGGAGCACTTCGGGGAAAGAGATCGAAGCGGTATTGGAATATGCCATCGGCACGGTAGAATTGCCGCTCAAGGGGAATCTGATGTCATCGATCCAAGCCGTATCTGTGCCACCGGTAGTGCTGACGTCCTTGATATAAGTCCATTTGAAAGTGTGCGCTCCAGCGCTGACGGGATAGCTGAATTCCGCCCAGGTTTGAATCCCGTTCCAAGAGCCCATCTCTGCGCCATCTATATAGAATTTCAGATGGTCGTATCTGGCTTCGGAGGATACCTGGCGCCAAAAGCTGACCTCGCCTTCCAGGCCCACATTGACTGTGACTTGCAGGCTGGTGGAGGAATTGTGGCCAATCACACCGCTACGGGCAGAATAGGAGCCACTATGCGACATTGAATTCACTATAGTCCAGGGTTGATTGCTGGTGTTTTCCCAGGGGAAGGTGCTGAAATCGCCAGTTTCAAAGCCTTCCATCACGGCTCCGATGGGGATCAGCACACTGTGATTGATCATCTGCACGCCCATATCCAAAGCCACACCCAGAGGTATTACCACTCCATCTTCGATATTGCTGGCGAGGATGATATCAAAGCTTAAGGGGATATTCATCCCGGTGTTGATGCCGGGAATCGTAAAGCTGCTGAGGGGAAGGCTGGCCAGGGGGCTATTCAGGATCAAATCCAGGGTTCCGCTTTCCACCATCATATGTCCAGCATTTGTGATATTGAGGGTGACGTTGATGGTTTCACCAGCTTCAAAGATGCCGTTGTTGTTGGGATCATAAAAATTGACTGAGTTGATGATCACATCCGGAGCATTAATGGTAAGGCTGCGGGTGGTGGACCACACAGATACACCGTCGGTTACGGTGATCAGAAATTCAGCTACATGTTGATCTGGAGTTCCCTGATCAATCTGAGCCGAAAAAATAGAGGATACCGTAAGCACACCGCTGGGACTGATATCGTCAATATTAGTCTCGGAAGTGGTGAAATAAACCCAGGGGCTTTCAGTCTCGATAGAAACGCTGAGATTCTCTGCGATCATGACCCCAACATTGGTAAAGGTGAGGTCCATAGCAATGGTCTCTCCAGCTTCGGCAATGCCGTTGTCATCCACCAGATTGATATGCCCTACAGTGATATAGGCGCCATCATTGGGGATCACAGAGACATAGCCTATCAAAGGCTTGCGCATGGAGCGGGTAGCCACGATCTCTGCGAGGCCGGGGGTTTCAAAGGGGATGTAGTCCAGCATCAGATATCCGCTGGCATCGGTCAATCCCACCCCGTGTAATTCACCATCCATAGAGATGGCTACATAGGTGTAAGGATCGGCTACTATTTCCACAGAGCCCAAACCCAGGAAGATGGTCTCAGGTATATTCATGGCATTGTTAGCGGGAATCCCCAGATAGGGCACCAAAGAGGGGTCGCCCATGATGGAATAGATTTCCCAATAGTAATTTGTGCGGGTGCTATTGCCTTGAGCTACAGCCAGATTTCCCATCATGATCAAAGCGCCAGCGCTGCCGGCCCAATCGCCTAAACCTTCATTGTGCTCATGAAAAAGCGCGTCGTAAATACCCAGAGCATTTGCATTGTAAGCTGGAGCGCTGCCAGTGGCACTGCCTTTGGCTCCCACTCCCCACCAATAGTCTTCATCCCAATAGGTGCTATTGGTGCCACCGATGTAAACAACGCCGCCTTTGTTTTCCGCTCTCAACCAGGCTTCAGCAAAGCAGGTAGCGTCATCAAACTTGCTGGTAAGACAGCAATTTCCTACTACAAATGAATATTCATTCAGATTTTGGAGGCTGTTGACGTTGGCGATGGTGAACTTTGGACTATACCATTCACCGACATCGCCGTGGGCCGTGTAATTGATGTATCCTCTACCTTCTGAGGCATTGGCTATGATGGGGGCAGCGGAATTTTGAGACGTGGGATACAAATAGTTGTTGCTGGTAATGCCATGGGCGATATTAAAATAGTTCTGGGTAGCATAAGCTATTTGGCCATTGCCGTGCGTAGGTGCCCAAGAAGCGTCATGTCCGGCGATGAGCACTGTCTTGGCCAGGTAATCATCATTTGGCATGGTATATTGTTCATGCATGAGGGTCTTGTTTACCTGGTTTGTCACTTGCGCTACACTGGTGGCCGAGAATCTGCCAAAAAACATCTCTGGCATATAGTCCGTACCCTGGAGCCTCACATAGTGAAGATCGGTGGGATGCGAGCCAAAGGTGGTAGATGTATTGGAACGAACCTGGGCGACATCTCCCACGATCAGCAAGTAGCTGGGTGCGGGATTTTGCACTGTGGCGTCATTCCATAGACCTTGAATATAGGTCTTGATCTGGTTGGTAGTATTACCAATGCTTTCGATCGTGGCCACGGTGACATTAAAGCCTTCACGGGTCTTCCAATCGATAAAGGGCTGCATAGCCGCATTGAAATTGGCCGGAAGGATGATGAGGTATCCCATCGGGTATCGCAAGACGGTGCTTCTGGTAGCCTGATGATTCCAAACTGTAGAGGCAAAGGCTCCTTCAAAAGCAGGGGAATAGGTCTTGGCCTTGAGTTCGGCTGTGGCTGCATGATCTGCGCCCACAAAGCTGAGCTCAATCTCCGTCGAAAGCACTACATCCAGGCTTTTGCTGGCGGGGTTGTAATTGATGGGCACAAAATCAAGGGCAAAAAGCCTCTCTCCGCGCATCATCCCCAGTTCGCTGATCTGAATCAAAGACTCATTGCTTGCGTACTCGCCATTATAGAAATCCCGGTTTACCACAAAGGTCAGCTCTTCCGGATTGGCACTTTTGGATACACTTTCCTGAGCAGGCAGGATGGGGTAGTTTATCCCTTTCTCTGCCAGCGATACGGTACTTCTTTGGGTCTTGCTCAGGCTAAATTGAAGCTCTGCGCCCAAGGGCACGCTAATGATCTTTCTAAGCAGGGGCAATTTTGGTTCGCCCACTTTATTTGTGCTGGTAAAATCTTGCGCCGAAATGGCAGTCCAGACTCCCTGGCTGCTTTGCACTTCAAAGAACTCCAGTTGGTCGATCGCAAAGCGAACCTTGAGTCCATCTGGACTGCTTTGTAAAATCTCTGATGTAGCGGTACCGTTTTGCAATCGGATAGTTCCGCTATTGGCCATGAGCATTACACTCATAGCCATTAGAACAAGCATTATGAGATGCTTTTTCATATTGTCTCCTATATCTTTTCACGTTATTAATAAGCTGTAGGTGAACATACTCCACCTGTGTTAATATGATAATGCAAGAATAAAGCCAAGACCAGAGAAAATCTAAGATTTATCCAATGTTTTAAGGGAAAACCGCAAGAAATATCTCAGAATCTTTTGCCTCTGTTGGGATTGCAATCTTTTCTTTAGGATCAGCAATGGGCTTATTCATCTTCTATGATGGTGAGATTACGCAAGCCACTGTGATCCAGATTAATGGTGTCAAAGCGGGAAGGCATAGCGGAGAAGTATTTGCTATATATGATCTTGAGCGTGTTTGATTGATCTTCCAGAGGACTAAAGTCCAGCATTTCAAAGAGCAGATCGATCTCGCCAGCGGGCTCAAGCTCGGCATATTGGTAGTCCACAGTATGGATGAGCTCATCAGATTCATCAAAGAGGCCCAGGATGAAGAAACCGTGAATCTCCACATCAAGACTATTTTGCAGGCTGACAAAGACATCTGCAGGCGAGGGGAGATCATACATATCATAGATAAAATATTCTTCTTCGGGGATGGGCACCACATAGATTTCGCTGCTCAGATTGAAGGATTGCTCATCCAGCCAGTTCCCGCTGTAGCTTCTTGCGGAACGGAAACCACCCCAAAAGGCCAGAGTCCGGGTCTCATATTCCTTCATTCCGGGATCGTTTACTATATAGGAAGCAGCTTCATTGGCCGGGCCTTCTTGCCCCACCACCAAAACCCAATGCGAGCGCCTTCCTGCCACTTTTACGATTACTTTGTTGCCCTGCTCAAGCTCCGAGGAGAGAAATTCCCAGTCATTGTAGCGGGTGCTTTGCGCTTGCAGCTCTATGCCGAGACCATTCCCATCGATGAGGCCGGGGATTTGCCAGCGCATGTTATTGCCAGAATATCCGCCATTTGCCTTGAGCCATTGATTGAGCTTATCTGGAGTGATATAAGGATTTGAGGCTTCGGCATTCAGAAGCATTGAGAGGCAGGACAGCACGCAGCCACTACGGCCTATTGACGTACTTCTGCCCAGCTGTTCTGATTTCCAGCGGGCATCAGATTGCGAAAACCAACTGAAATTGACGGCATTCAGGTATAGGGCAAGCAGCACGAAGCTGATGGTAAACGTTATTCTTTTCATGGACATATTCTCTACTAAGTTATATGCTATCATAATATTATGAAGCAAGATACCAAGGTGCAGGGCTACAAGAATCTGTCAATATTAATTTTTTACCTTGCCAAAAATCAGCCATCCCTATTAATGGGGAAAATAACCTGCGATGAGAGATACGTTCTGGCATCAAGGGTGGATTAGTCCTCCCCTCTAATGCCTCCTCTGTATCAATTTTCGCCTGCCAAGGAAGATAATATGCCCCTAAGAAGACATGTAGTTACGATCGTTATTGACGATATTGAATTAGCCTTTCAGCCCGTGAGCGAGCTGCTCCATAGCCATGCCTCATATATCCTTTTGAGAGTGGGCTACCCGATGCGGGATTGGGGGGCTTCAGCGATCTTTTTGGTGATGGAAATGACTACCCCCGAAATGGGTGCCTTTTCCGGAAAACTGGGCATGATTCCCGGCCTGAAAGTGAAGACCCAAACTCTGAAAATTGAACAAGGAGATAAAAATGAAGTTTAACATCGAAGGACTCAAATCCTTTATTCCGGATGCCACCATCGAAGCACTGCTGGAAAGCGAAGCCAATGCTCCAGCCAGCAGAATCCGTGACATCATCCAAAAATCACTGGATAAGAACAGATTGGAGCCGGCTGAAACGGCCGCTCTGCTTGGCGTGAAAGACCCTGAACTCAAAGAGATGATCAAGGAAGGTGCGCACACACTCAAAGAGCGCATCTATGGCAATCGCATCGTGCTTTTTGCCCCTCTGTATGTGGGTAATGAATGCATCAACGACTGCGTTTACTGCGGTTTTCGCATTTCAAATAAGGATTGCGAACGCAAGACCCTGAGCCATCAAGACCTGGTAGATGAGACCAAAGCCCTGGTGGATGTAGGTCACAAACGCCTGATCATGGTCTATGGCGAGCACCCGATGTACTCTCCCGAATACATCGCAGAAACAGTGCAGACCGTCTATGACACCAAATTCAAAAATGGTGAGATCCGACGCGTGAATATCAACGCTGCACCTATGGATGTAGAAGGATTCCGCGTGGTCAAAGCTGCAGGAATCGGCACTTATCAGATCTTCCAGGAATCTTATCATCAGAAGACTTACGAACAGCTACATCCCAGTGGCCCCAAGAGCAGCTTCCTGTGGAGATTGGATGGGCTGGATCGCGCTATGAAGGCCGGGATCGACGATCTGGGCATCGGAGCATTGATGGGCCTTCACGACTGGCGTTTTGAAGTGATGGGCCTCTTGTATCACACTATCCATCTGGAAGATACCTTCGGAGTAGGCCCGCATACCATCTCCTTCCCGCGCATTGAACCTGCTATCGGGACGTCTTTTACCGATTCTCCGCCTGATAAAGTATCCGATGAAGACTTTAAACTCCTGGTCGCCATTCTGCGGCTCAGCGTGCCCTATACAGGCATGATCCTCACTGCCCGCGAACCGGTGGATGTCCGCAATGAAGTCCTGCGTTATGGAGTATCTCAGATCGATGCTGGCAGCTCCATCGGAGTGGGAGACTATTCTCACAAAGATGACGAATCCCGCAAGAAATCCCAATTTGTCCTGGGCGATACCAGATCGTTGGATGATGTGATCTATGAACTTACCAAGGGCGGATACATCCCCTCTTTCTGCACCTCTTGTTATAGAGCCGGACGCACCGGAGAGCACTTCATGGAATTTGCCATCCCGGGTTTTGTGAAGCGTTTCTGCACCCCCAATGCTCTGCTGACTTTCTCAGAATATCTGCATGATTATTCCAGTGAACGCACCCTCAAGGCCGGTTTGGAGCTGGTTGATTTTGAAGTCGGCCGCATTGAAGATCCTGAGATGAAGAAGTCTGTTACAGCGAAATTGGAAGAGATGAAGACCGGCAAACGGGATTTGTATTATTAAGCCCTATCATCCCTTTCAGCTATAAACTGATTAGACAGTAATAATACAAGGCTCTTTGCCACTGGCAGAGAGCCTTATTTCAATAGGGTGTTTTCGGAAGGCGCTTCTATGCACCTCATTGGATTTTGATAAAATGTAAGCCGGAGGAGGAAACGATTTCGGCTTATTGAAGGCAAATTCAAGCGTTAGGGCTATACCACTCCTGCTCTGATCAGATCGTGCATGTGCAAGATACCGGCAGCTTTCCCTTCGGAATCCACCACCGGTAGCATGGTGATGGAGTACTGCTGCATATAGCTTAAAGCACTTACGGCCAGCTCGTCTGACAGGGTATGCTTGGGACTTGCCGTCATGCAATCCATAGCTACGTGCCTCAGCAGCGCATCGCCTTTCTCTTGCAATTGCCGGCGCAGATCGCCATCGGTGATGATCCCGCACATCTGCCCCTGTGCATCCTCCACTATCGTGCAACCCAACTTTTTTGTGGTCATTTCCAATATGGCGTCACTCATTGATGTGCTTGTCTTCACCCTGGGTAGCTCTTTGCCGCTATGCATCAGGTCACTTACCTTGAGCAGCAGTCTTTTGCCGATCGCGCCACCGGGGTGAAAACGGGCAAAATCGGTGAGCGAGAAATGCTTGTCTTTGAGCAGCGCGATGGCCAGGGCATCTCCCAAGGCCAGAGTCACTGTGGTACTGGCAGTGGGCACCAGGCCCAGTGGTTCCAGATCGGGATCCACCTTGGTGCAGAGCACGGCGTCGGAGGCTTTGGCAAGTTGTGAATCCAGATTTCCGGTAAGGCTGATGAGGGGAACCCCCATAAATTTGATAAAGGGGATGATAGCCAGCATTTCCTGGACATTGCCGCTATTTGAGATGGCCAGCACCACATCCTGTTTGGATAGCATGCCCAAGTCTCCATGATTTCCCTCTGCCGCATGCAGAAAGATGGAGGAAGTGCCTGTGCTGGCGAGAGTGGCGGAGATTTTACGGGCGATGATTCCGGACTTGCCGATGCCGCAAACCACTACCTTACCTTGACAATTGGAGAGATAAGCAAAGGCTTTGTCCAGCTCAATCTGATCGAGGTTTTCCGCCACCGTGGTGATGGCGGAAGCCTCTTTCAAAAGTTCAGTGCGGATATCTTCAATTCTGCTCATGGTCAGCTTTGATGGCGGATAGTGCCTCTTCAAAAGTCATGGAGCCCAGATCGCCTTTGGTATGACGGCGCAGGGTCAGAGTGTTCTGCTCTGCTTCTTTCTGGCCGATGATGCACATAAAGGGGATCTTCTTCAGCTCGGCTTCGCGGATCTTGTAGCCGATCTTTTCACTGCGGGGATCGATCTCACAACGCAGGCCTTCGGCCAGGAACTTCTCCTGAAGATCCTTACAATAGTCCAATTGAGCATCGGTAATCGGCAGCATCATCATCTGGACAGGGGCCAGCCAGAGCGGCAGATTCCCGCCATGATACTCCAGCAAAGTGGCAAAGAAACGCTCTACGGAGCCCAGAACCGCGCGATGGATCATATAGGGTCTATGCGGGCTGTTATCGGCGCCAATATACTGCATATCAAAGCGTTCAGGCATATTGAAATCAAATTGGATGGTGGTGCACTGCCAGGCGCGTCCAATGGCGTCTTTGATCTTGATATCGATCTTGGGGCCGTAGAATGCACCGCCGCCATCATCAACGTCAAAATCCAATTCAAGTTTGTTCAAAGAATCTCTCAGGCTTTGAGTAGCCATTTCCCAAGCTGCATCTTCACCCACAGAGGCCTGGGGCTTGGTGGAAAGATAGATCAGGAAGTCCTTGAAACCAAAGTATTTTAGCATGTCCAAAGAGAACACGATCAGCTTCTCAACTTCATCGCTCAACTGCTCGGGAGTGCAAATGATATGCGCATCGTCCTGGGTAAAACCGCGCACCCGCATCAGGCCATGCAAGACTCCGCTGCGTTCATAGCGATACACGGTTCCCAGTTCGGCCAGCCGGACGGGAAGCTCGCGATAGCTGTGATGACTGGCATTGTAGATGCTGAGGTGGAAGGGGCAATTCATGGGTTTGATGTAATAATCCTGACCTTCCACGTCCATTTTGGCATACATACTATCCTTGTAAAATCCCAGATGGCCGCTGGTTTCCCAGAGCTTGCTGCGTCCCACATGCGGGGTATAGACCAGTTTGTAACCTTTTTTCAGATGCTGGTCTTTCCAATAGGCTTCGATGAGATGGCGGATCATGGCCCCATTGGGATGCCAGAGCACCAGGCCAGGCCCCACTTCATCATTGATAGAGAAGAGGTCCAGGTCTTTGCCCAGTTTGCGGTGATCGCGCTTGGCGGCTTCTTCCAGGAAAACCAGGTATTGTTTGAGTTCCTTATTGGTAGGGAAAGAGATGCCATAGATGCGTTTGAGCATCTTGTTTTTCTCATCTCCGCGCCAGTAGGCACCGGAGCTTTTGAGCAGCTTGATAGCTTTGATCTTGCCGGTGGAGGGCAGATGTGGCCCGCGGCAGAGATCGATAAAATCTCCCTGAGCGTAGGTGCTGATGATATCCGTATCGGGAATCTCGCCCAGGATTTCTACTTTGTACTGCTCTTTCTGCTTCGAGAAGATATTGATGGCTTCAGCTTTGCTGAGCTCTTTGCGGATATAAGGCAGATTCTGTGCACTGAGTTCGTTCATGCGTGCTTCAATCTGCTCCAGCTCTTCATCGGTAAAAGCTTCTTCCCGGTCAAAATCATAGTAAAAGCCTTGTTCGATAGCAGGGCCGATGGTTACCTGCACCTCAGGCCAAAGCTGTTTCACGGCCTGCGCCATCAGATGCGCGGTGCTGTGCCAATACAGCTCTTTACCGGCCTCGCTTTTGAAGGTGTGAATCACTACGCTGGCATCACTTTCGATCATGGTGCCGATATCGCATAATTTACCATTTATTTCTGCGGCCAAAGCTGCATCAGCCAGGCGCGGGCTTATCTCATTTGCTATATCCAGAGCGCTGATTGCGGCTGGATATTCCTTTTTACTTCCATCCGGAAGACTAATGATTATAGACATATCATCTCCATTAACTTAGAGTTTCTTCCACTAATCCAGAAGGGCAGAATCTTGTCAAGTGCGCTCTTCCCACAGGCGTTTCTATATTTTTCATCTGAGGCTTTTCCTGAGGCTGGGAGCACTTTGTAAGAAAGGGAATTAAGTTTACACTGTAGTTGGCCCGGCGTCCAGGTATTTACAAATCTGAGTACACAAACCTAAGGGGAGATTCAGCAGGTGGAACTTCTTTCCTGAGCTACTTTCCAGTTCTTCCCAATGCAGATTTCCATCGTGGACTCTCACGGCTATATCGTGTGGTGCTTCATCCATAAAGAGGAAGAGGGATTTCATGCTTCCGGTTTTACCGGCTTTCACCTCAATGGGGTACATCTTTCCTTTGTAGATTATCACATAGTCCACCTCAGCACTGGAGTTGCGGGCTTCTCTTTTCCAGAAGGAAAGCTGAAATCCCCTCTGAGATGCTGTCGCTATAAGCTGCTGCCCCACCAGGTTTTCCATGGCCTGCCCCTTATAGACGGAATTGAGGCTTTCTTCCAAATAATACTGAGCAGAGATTCCAGCTTGAACATTCAGGATGCCAGTGTCGATAATCAGCAGTTTGGGACGTCTGGTCTTTTGGGGAAGAGCTGGCAGTATAGAAGATGTGTAAGGGTAAAGCAAGGTGTAAAAAGATGATCTGGTAAGCAGTTCAAAGGCATTTTTGATGGCTTGACTCCTAAATGAGGAATGCCCAAAACCCTCAAAACTGATCTGTTTACCCACCTTAGCATAAGCGGTATCGAATATATGCCTTAATACAGAGGCCTGATCAGAGCTTTGGGCATATTTCAAGATATCATCCTGATAGGAGTAATGGATATTAGCCAGACAGTTTTGCACCGGAACGATGTTATTCTCCTTAGTCCAAATCTTCACTGCTTCAGGCATGCCTCCCACCAGCGCGTATTGCAGAAACTTCTCTCTCAAGCTGGCTAAGGCATAATCCGGCAAAGGTGGTTTTTGCACGAGCTCAAAAAGAGCGTCTGCTCCAGAGGCCAGCAAAAACTCTTCAAAACTTAAGGGGTACATCCATTTATATTCAATTCTGCCTACCGAGATTTCCAGTTTTTGCTGATACAGGTAAATCTCCAGAAGCGATCCGGCAGCGATGACATACAGCTCCGGCATCTCTTCGTGAAAGAATCTGAGGCTCTTCAAAGCATTGCTGGAGTTCTGCACTTCATCGATAAAAAGCAAGATCTTACCCTTATGCTCTTTCACACCTTTGTGCAATAAAATGGCGTTGTAGAGACTCGTGATATCGCTAAAATTGGCGAAGACATCCTTATCTGCGGGTAATTCCAGGTTGAGCTCGATGAAGGTGTCAAAGTCCTGAGCAAGCATACGCACAACCGTGGTTTTGCCCACCTGACGTGCACCTCTGAGCATCAGCACCTTGCGATAATCTGACTTTGCCCAGTGCTGTAAATCCGCTAAAATCTGGCGATAAAACATGGTCACCTCTTTTATTTCATAACTGATGCCAGATAAATAACATAGATAAAGCTGTCAAGGTAATTATCAAGATGAAGTCATCCAAATACAAGGGTGTTTCAGGCAACAAGTCATCCAAATACAAGGGTGTTTGGGTTCAGACCTATGCTCAGGAAGTGAGACAGATGGATCAAAAGATAAGTCCACCTGCCTCACTTTCTATACTATTTGCTGCGGATCATCCTGAGGCTATTGAAGATCACCAGCAGTGTGACTCCCACGTCCGCGATAATCGCTTCCCAGAGGCCGCTGATTCCTGTGACTCCCAAGACCATAACTATGATTTTGATGCTCAGAGCCAGGATGATGTTTTGCCACACTGTGTTGTTGGTGCGGCGAGAGAGTTCAAAGGCTTGCACGAGCTGTTCAGCTTTGTCATTGAGCAGCACTATATCCGCACTTTCGATCGAAGCCTGAGCTCCGATGGCTCCCATGGCGATTCCAATATCGGCTCTGGCCAGCACTGGAGCATCGTTCATACCGTCTCCGCTATAGGCCACCAAACCGCCTTGCTCCGCCATTATCTCTTCCAGGGCAGTCAGTTTCTCAGCGGGTAAGAGTTCGGCTTTGTACCCGTCCAGTTTCAGCTCCTGCGCCACCTTTTCTGCCTTGGCTTGGCGATCTCCAGACAGCATATATAGTTTCTCTACACCAAAAGAGCGGAGTTTTGTCAAACTTTCAGCCATATTATCCTTGATTTCATCGCTGAAAGTAGCAGCGCCCAGATAGCGATCGTCCAGCGTTACATGCACAGCACTCATAGCAGAGGTATCCAGATGGGCATCAATGCCATAGGAGCCGATAAACTCCAGATTCCCCGCCAGATAGGTTTTGCCAGCATAGCTGAGCTTGATTCCCTTGCCGGGATATTCCTTGTGATCTTCCAGCAAGGCATGATCAAAATCATAAGACAGTGCTGATTTCACCGCCAGAGCAAAGGGATGATTCGATGAATATTCACAGAGCCACAGGGCCTGTTTGAGCTCTTCTTCGCTGGTATCTTCAGTGGTCAAAAGCTGGGTCAGACTCAGCTTCCCTGTAGTGATAGTTCCGGTTTTATCAAAGACTATGCTGCTTATCTGCCTTAGTGAATCCAGGAATACCGAGCCCTTGAAGATGATCCCCTTGCGGGCGGCCAGGCCGATGCCTATGTAATATGTGAGCGGGATGGAGATTACCAGGGCGCAAGGACAGCTCACGATGAGGAAGACCAAGGCCCGCTTGAACCATAGATCTGCCGCAAAGCCAAAGAGTACAGGAATGAGGAAAACCAGTGCCGCCAGAGCCACGACCACCGGTGTGTAGATCCTGGCAAATTTGGTGATAAAACGCTCCTGACTGGATTTCCGAGCGCTCGCGTTATCGATCATGGCCATAATCCTGGCCACCATGCTTTCGCCTTCGCTTTTTAGCACCTCAATCTCCAGTAAGCCGCTTTGGTTCAGGCATCCGGCAAAGATCTCGTTTCCGGGCTCCACCAGCAGGGGTTCGGATTCCCCGCTCACGCTGGAGGTATCCAGGGTGCTCTCTCCTTTCAGGATTCTGCCATCCAGGGGAATGCGCTCTCCGGGATAAACGAAGATGATGTCGGAGGGCTTTACCTGTGATAGCTTCAGATCCTTGAGCCCGCTGGCAACTTTTACATGCGCCTTTTCCGGCTTCAAGGAGACCAGCGAGCTCACTGCCTTGCGGCTACTTGCCAGGGCTTTGGATTCCAGATACTGCCCCAGTTCGTAAAGTGCCATTACTGCGATTGCTTCCGTGTATTCACCCAAATACATAGCACCTATACTGGCGATGCTCATCAGAAAATGCTCTGCCATGAGCTGTTTGGAAGTAACTTCCTTATAGGCACCATAGAGGACTCTTCCCGAGACCAGAAGATAGGCCAGAAAAGACAGAGAGACAAAGAGCAGCTGGCCCAGGGGCAGAAGTATATTCAGCAGCCAGATCAGGAGACCAGCGTAGATAAACCAGACATAATGACTCTTTTGGGCTTCGAAATCAGTGCCCGCCGCCGCGATTTTAACCCCAGGCTCTATGCCAGAAGCGATCTGATTCAGCCGGTCCAGCGCGTTCTCTGCTGTATTCTTATATTGCACGATCAGGCGTTTATTCATGAAGTCCAGATTCACCTGGCTTACTTCCGCGAGATTGGCAATTTCCTGCTCGATCTTGGCACTGCAATTCGCACAATCCAGATTGTGTACATCATATTCGCGGATGGTCATGCTTCCTCCCCGAGGTGCTCCAAGGCCACATCAAACAAACTCTGTATGTGCATATCTTCCAAGGAGTAATACACCACTGTCCCTTCCTTTCTGGTCTTGACAAAGCGGCTGAGTCTCAAGGTTTTGAGCTGATGAGAAACGGCGGATTGCCCCATCTTGGCCAAGCTGGCCAGATCCGCCACGCAAAGTTCGGAACGCGATAGGAAATACAGCAGTTTCAGGCGCGAAGGATCTCCAAATACCTTGAAGAATTCTGCGAGTTTTCCCATGGTATCGTCTGGGGGCAATTGCCCTATAATTCTATCTATCTCTTCAGCAGAGATGAGTTTACATAAACATTTATCTGTCATCGTTAGCTCCTATATGAGTATATGTTCATACATAGGATAAGCGGGATTACTCTCAAGACAAGCTTGACATATAATCACTGCCAAAGATAATGGGAATATGAAGAGTACATTAGAGTTTCAGACTATAAAAGGAGAGAGTTTATGACAGCACTTCAGTTTCATGCTTTTAGCATTCCATTGATTATTGGACCCTTTGTTATGGGAATTTATGCTTTCATAGCAATGTATCGCAAGGTGAAAATCCACAATCTGGAGACCTGGGAAAAAGCCAGTATCGAAAGTAACCTGACCAAAAGTGAATTCATAGTGCGCACTCAACAACTTTGTGCAGGCAAGGGATACTTCCTACTTGATATCATCCAGTCAGATGATTCGGTAAAAGCGGTGATCAAAGAAGCCCCAACTGTGTTGTGGGGTTTTGGCCAATTCTATTGTATCGAATACAGGCCCACCGAAATGCCCAAAGTAACTGTGTATGCGAGAAGTGGAGTTTTTAAATGGGCTATCAACAAGTCTGCCTTCCGCAATGCTGTGAACGCATTTGCCAAGCTGGATTGAGCAGAGTATTGTCACGCTATTCCCGTCTTTCATGTTATCTGAGCGCTAACTCCCAAATGGTTTGGCAAAATAATGCGTGTCCATCCTAATCCCCTTTATCTTTAAAGTTATATATGGGTTTTAGTATTTCTATAACTTCAATAGTGTCTTCAAGCTCTTTTATCACCCTTTTAGGATTTTTATACGCCATCGGGGCTTCATCTATAGTATTTCTATTCACACAAGTGGTATGAATCCCTTTCATGCTATCTTGAAATTCTCGCATATTGATCTCTTTTCGGGCTTTATTGCGGGACATGATCCGGCCAGCACCATGTGCAGAGGAATAATTCCAATCCGCATTTCCTTTTCCCACTGCAATAATGCTTCCAAAAGCCATATTCATGGGTATGATAACTTGTCTATGAAGATCAGCATTGATAGCCCCTTTCCGCAGAATCATATCCTGGTCTATATAGTTATGCACAGTAGAAAACTCTCCTAATACCTCCCAATTCATGCCTCTTTTGATGGAATCCGCGATAGCTCCCCGATTGATTCCCGCATATTCCTGAGCAATTCGCATATCTCTCAAATAGTCCTGCATCAAGTCACCTTCCAGATAGCAATGCTCTTTCTTGAGATCCAGCCCCAGGTCAGCGCAATAAATCTGAGCTTGGGTTTGATAATATTCTGCTATTTCCAAGCCGAATTTCCGGCTGCCGGTATGGATAGATAATGCATGTTGACCATTTTTCCTTTTACTCAATTCGATAAAATGATTACCCCCTCCCAAAGTCCCAATAGAGTGTTCGGCTCTGTTCACATCTACTCTGTCTTGCATTTCAGAGATCTGTTTGGGGAGCTGATTTGCATTGAAATGTTTAGTTTTCCTGATTCGAAATCCAGAAGGCACATTGTGTCTGATGACTTCATCCAATTGTTCCAAGTTTACCTTATCTTTGCCTAAATGATTGACCAACAGTCCACAGCCTATATCCACTCCTATATAATATGGCACCACTTTATCTCTGATAATCATCGTGGTTCCTATTACACAGCCTTTTCCGGCATGAGCATCCGGCATGATTCTTATGTGTGCTCCTCTGCCGGCGGGAGCATCTGCCATTTCAATGATCTGCTGAGTAGTTGCCTGATCCAGGCTGCCTGTAAATACTCTGACAATTTCTTCTTTGGGTGTAACGAGGTCTATATACATTTTTTCTCCTATCAATCAGGGCAGAGCATCAGCTTCACCCTATTTGGTATTATTGGCGGGAAGCGAACCCGCACGATACGTGTTATCAAGGGATTATACGTCCCTTGTGTCTTCCTGTGTCACCACAGCAGCAAATCCGAGATCCTCTGCTCATAAGAGACTCTTTCAGAATAACAAAAGACATCACTCTGTCAAGAAGTAAAATCCATTTGTATGCTTTCCTACCATTAAAAGCCAGTAGTCAGTCTGGATTATTGAGCTTTTCAAGGAATCATCTTGTCCCTGGTGATGCATCATCCCAGCATATTCCATATCTCACCCCGCATACTTCGACACAAGATTAACGGGCTTTCAACTCGAGATGACTCGAGATTTCAAGTTATCTCGAGTTGAAAGCGAATTAGAATCAAATTGAAGCCCCCTCTGAGAGGGGGGGGAGAGCCCGGGCTGATCAGCTCAGATATTTACTGGTGGTTTCCTGGCGGAAATACAAAGCGATGAAGCCCAGGTGCCTGATCTTGATAAGATTAATCAGCAGAGGATTAGATCACTGCCGAAAGCCAATCTCGATTTCGGGAGCTATCTTCCGAGCGCACAGGACTCTTATGATATTTAGCGCGCCGTTCATCAAAGCGAATGATGCTCTCTTTGAGAGATCTGCTCCAGCGGCTGCGCTCCAAAGTGATGTCTTCCTGGTATCTATTGAGGAGACTGCCGGCACGGGCGATGAAATCCAGATAGCGATATTCTTCAGCCCAAAAGAGCAGGAGATGGGTGATATCCACTTCGGGGAAGTCGTATCTGCTATCGCTGAAATCGATGAAGTAGTATTTACTGCCCGCCAGGAGGATATTTTGCGGTTGATTATCAATATGGCAGAGGCATTTTTCGGCTTTGTAAGTAAAGGCGTGAAAGTCTGCCAGGGCGCTTCCCAGCTCTGAAGTCGAGAAATTTGGCAGATCCAGATAGGCTTTGCCTTTTATGCGTTTCGCGGTGATATAGTAGAGCTTTGGCCCCATGATCTCAGCCTCGCCGGCAGAGAGCAGATCCGGCACATGAGGCGGGGCCAGCTTATAGACCTTGAGTTCCCGGTCAAAAAGCTCTTTATCGGTAAAGAGCTTTGATACCACATTCGGGTAGGTGATCAGAGCAGGAATATCCGCAATCAATCCAAGGAAATCCTTTCGATGCGGTTTTGTTTCAGCATAGGTACGATGAGTTCATTGCCAGGCAAGTGATAATAGAGATCAGCCGCACCCTCATAGTCTTTGAGTTTGGTGATGAATCTGTTTTGTTCCTGAGGGATTTCGATAATCATGCTTTCGGCCCAGGAGCTGAAGTAAATGCGTCCCAGATCGTCGATGGCGATTCCATCTAACTGAGAATAAATAGTATCCATAAAGATGCTTGTTTCTTTGCTGCGTACGTCGATGCTGAGGATGGGGGAGTGGGTACTATTATTTACCACAAACATCTGCCAGCGGGGGCGATCATAGACGATGCCATTGGGTTTGTCCAGCAGGGGGCTGATGATCTTCTCCTGGGTTTTGGTGGCGGGATCATAGACATAGACGCAATCTCCGAGGGTATCGGTAACGTAAAGCAGGCCCTGTTCGGTAAGCGCGATATCATTCAGGCCGATGGCTCCCTCGATAGGGTAGCTATCAATGATGCTGGCATTGGCCACATCCACCACCTGAATTTGGGTGGGCTCTGTGACATAGAGTTTCCCATCATGCAGAAAGATGCCCTTGGGACTCTTGAAAGCCCGGGGCATATATTCACTCAGCACGCCAGTCGAATCCATGGCGATGATGCTGCCATTGCCCAGGTTTGAGATCAAAAATCTCTCTCCTACGGTATCGTAGCACACGCTTTCCGGCTTGTCCAGGCGGATGCCGGTGCGGTTTAAAGCCCAAAACAGCAATGCTGCTATGAGGATCATGGCCAGTGTAATGAGGATGATTTTCTTCATTTTAATTCCTTTGGTCCCAGGTGCTGCCAGTGGGTCCATCTTTAATTTCTATGCCCAGAGCTTTGAGATCGTCGCGGATTTTATCAGACTGCGCCCAGTTTTTATCTGCTCTGGCTTGGGTTCGGTAGCTTAAGATCAGCTCGATCAGAGCTTTGGAGAGATCCGGCATTTGTTTGCTCAGCCTATCTTCAGGATGCTGGAAAAAACCTAAGACTCTGCCCAGTTTGAGCAGCAGGCGGGCTGCATCCAGCCGGTTTTCGGCGGAGGATTTGTTATTCTTGGTCAGGCGCACCAGATCAAAGAGAATGGCGATGGCCCGGGCGGTATTAAAATCATCGTTCATAGCTATGCGGAAATCTTCTTCAAGGCGCAGGCAGTCTGGGCTGTGAATCTGGGTCGCCTCCAGGCTATCAAGCTCAAAGGCCTCCAGAGCTTTGTAAAAATTATCCACAGCTTTATCGCTTTCCACGATCAGTTCGCGGGTAAAATCTATGGGTGAACGGTAGTGTTTGGAAAGGAAGAAAAAGCGAATGGCTTCAGCATCGTATTGCGCAAGAATATCGCGCGCTGTAAAGAAATTCTTCAGGCTTTTGCTCATCTTTTCACCATCTATATTCAGAAAGCCATTGTGCATCCAATATCGTGCCAAAGGTTTTCCGGTCAAGGCCATAGCCTGGGCATTTTCGTTTTCATGATGCGGAAAGACCAGATCAATGCCACCGCCGTGGATATCAAAACTCTCGCCAAGATAGTTCTGACTCATGACCACGCATTCTGTATGCCAGCCGGGGCGTCCATCTCCCCAAGGGCTTGCCCAGAAGGGCTCTTTGGGCTTGCTGCTTTTCCACAGGGTAAAGTCTGCGGGATGGCGTTTGCTTATGTTTTCGGCAACTCTGGCTCCAGTCTTCTGCTCGTCGATCTTTTTACCGGAAAGCTGCCCATATTCTGGCAGGGACCTGGTATCAAAATAGACATCGCCTTGTGCCTCATAAGCATGACCAGTATCCACCAGCTTTTTGATCAAAGCGATAATCTCTGGCATCACCTGGGTAGCGCGGGGCTGATGGGTGGGCGCAGCTATGCCCAGGCTGGCGCAGTCTTCCAAAAAGGCTGCGGCATACTTTTCGGCGATCTGGCCAAAATCCTGATTTTCTGCTATAGCCTGCTCGATGATCTTGTCGTCTATATCGGTGATATTTTGTACATAAGTAACTTCATAGCCTATGTATTCAAAATAGCGGCGCACGACATCAAAAAAGAGGAAGGCGCGGGCGTTTCCGATGTGAAAGTAATTATATACGGTGGGCCCGCAGGCATAGAGCCTGAGCTGGCCTTCCTTGAGAGGGACAAATTCTTCTTTGCTTCTGCTTCTTGTGTTATACAGCTTCATGTTTGCTCCGTGGGTTTATTTGTAGATTACCAGGCGTTCTCGTTTTTCGATGCTTTTGCCAGCTTGAGTCTTGGCGCGGACCCGGATAAAATAGGTGTTATTGGCCAGACGAGAACCAAATTCATCTCTGGCCTCAAAGGGAATCTGATTGAAGCCTTGCTGGGCAAAACTCTGGATTCTACGTATGCGTTTACCGCTCATCGTAAAAAGATCCAGGGTGAGATCCGAGGCTTCGGAGATGATGAAGGTGATGTGCCCGGTATCTTTCATGGGATTGGGGTAGATGAGCAGGTTTTCCAGGGAAATGGGGCCGGATTGTCTGGCCACAAAATTTGCCTGGGCTACCTGCGGCAGGTTTTGATTGTCAAAAGCGATGATCTGGATGGTGTGCGGGCCTTCGCTGAGCTTGGGCATTTGGTAGATCAGGGTGCCCTGGGTGTGGGAATCCAGATCATAATCAAAATATTGGGTTACAGAAATGGGGTTCAGAGAATTATCTATCACCAAGAGGATGTTGTGTCCGGCACTACTGGTCAGGTTGATGCCATTTTCATCCGAGATTTTTGCATAGAGCAGGGGAGAGGTGCTCACAGTGTCCCCATCTCTAAAGTCATAGGAACCCATATAGATGGATATCTCAGGGGCAGATTCATTGGGCTGGGCATCAGGTAAAATCTCGCTGGAAAGTGGCAAAGGATGATAGTAAGAAACGTAGTCTTGCTTACTTGCTTCATCCCAAAGATAGCTGAGCACGAGGCCGGTATTTCCGCTGAGAATATCATCTGGCACAAAGAAGCCAGCGGAAAAATCAGAGTTCTCTACCGAGACAGATCCCCGAAAGATCTGCGGACCACTTTGACTCACAGGGATATTATTATTAATCAGATAATTGCGACGGCTGTCATAAGCCAAAAATTGGGCTTTACCATTGAGTCCCGGGCTGCCAAAGCTGCCGCTAAATTGGGCATTTTGCCGGGGATGGAGAGTGCTTACTTCGGAATTTAGATTTTCCAGAGTAAGGTCTTCTGCCCGCATGGGAGGGACGATATGCAGATAGGGATCGCCCATGAGGACATAGACGTTGTTGTTCCGAATATAATGGTCAGAGCTGGTATTGCGGAATTTTGCATCGATCAGGGCTTCTCCCAAGGCAAAACGGTGATTGATCATATTGGGCATAAAGTTGTTCAACAGTCCCATATTGGGGCCGGAAAAGCTGATGCGGGTGGCACCCACAGAGGCGATGGCTCCAGCGTTATTCAGCATCACGGTTTTTTGTCCCAAGCTCTCATAAGCCCAATGATCAAATGTGCTTACTTCGCAGGATGCGGCGATGAAAAGAGGCAGTTTATCACTATTATGCAGACGCCCCAGATCTGTGGCGACATTGAAGTAATCCTGCATGCCAAGGATGTCAAAAGAACCATGACCTATGTAAAGCCACAGCAATTTACCGCTATTGATCTCATCGATCAAGGCATCCCGCACCTTGGGTTTGTTCAAAAACTCATCGAAGTCATAGTCTGCGGCGAATATTTTGGTTTGCAGCACAGATGGATTCAGTAATACAGAGCTATCCTGCACATCCCAGGTATGTTGCCAGTCTACAGTACTGGGGCCGTTCACATTGTCATCGGCCAAAAGCACTACCTGGTTGCGCCACAAACCTGGAGTGGGATTTTGGGTGTAATTCTGGAAGTTATCAAGCATGTTTGTGAGCTCAACTGAGTTTGACACCGGATACCTGCCTACCACGATATCAGGATAGGCGTCATTCATCAGCATGGCAAAATAGTCGTCTGAGCAGGCGTTGTTTTTGGGATTTTGGTAAATCATCATTTTGTTCTTGTTCTGGGCCAGGCCAGAATAATTACGCCAGTCTATCGTGCCCAGTCCGATCAAAGTAAGGCCCTGAAGGGCAGGAGAGGGGGCATTGTAATAGACATATTTCAGGTATTGGCGGATGGCTCCCGGATCTGGATGCCCGCCATTGAACTGGTTGAAGATATCTTGCAAAAGAACCACTTTGGTGTGATAAGCCCAGTTCTGCATATACATATCTGCCAGAGAATTGGCCTGCTCTACGAACTCAGGGCTTGTGACTATCACGCTCTGGATGGGGCCTGGGGTCTGGCTCAAATCCACCGGGCTCAGCTTTTGGAAGGAGACCGGGCTATAGTATTCATTGGGCTTGGAGATGAAGAACTGAGTGGCAGCATCACCTATGGATGAAATGGTGAATCCGCCTTCTACCACTGCGAAGGGAATCTGTCTGATCACGCTGGGGCTACTCTTTCGGAACACCTTGATATCGGTGGCAGAGCCGCTGAACTTATATTTCACACCTTGCCCCACAGGGGAGCTATAGGCATTGGCGATAAATTGCTGGTTTGTCTTGATCAATTTACGAGTGTAGGTCACCCGGTAGAAGTCCAAAAAGAGGTTGTCTGTGAGGTTTGGCCGGTTTACCCGGATGAGGATGCGATTGTTACCAGCCTGGAAAGCAGAGGTCTCTTTCTTGAAATTGAACACCAGCGTACTGTACCAGGTATGGATAGATTCATTAAGGTTCGTGCTCTGGATGATCACACCATTCACAAACACGCTGATACTGTGGGTGAGCTCGGAATCGACCTTTTCCTGTTGGATGCGTAGCTCCAGAGTCTGCTCTTCGCTGGGGTCAAAATCTATCAGATTGACATCAAAGGCATAATCGAGGGTGGAGGAGCCAAACATCCGGCTCATAAACCAAGTATAGCCTTCCAGTTCTCGCCGCTGCTTTTCCTCTTCCACATGCACCACTTGCTGATGATGAGATACTTCTTTGTGCACATTTGGCAGGTTCGGGCTCATCGTAATACGTAGTGGGGGCTGCTCAAAATCGCCGGCAAAGGTAAGCCAATAAATGGCGTTGTGCGAATAAGGATTGTGATGGATTTTCTGTGAATCATGATTCAAAGCTGCATTTATCTCATAGCCACTGCGGTCTGAACCATAAAATATTATATAATCTGAGGGATCAAAACTGCCGTCTTCTTCGCCGATCACCTGAATAGGAAGCTCGGTAAATTCTTCTCCGGCATAGGAGGCACTAAGAGGTAAAACTTTGCCAAAAGTGCTGAAGAGCCGCAAGCTGCGGGGGTCTATATCGGCGATGGGGAATCCCGTGAGCTGGTCAGGATTGATGCGAAACATACCAGTTTTGTCTGTTTCAATCTTCATCCACCAGGGGGAAGGGGAAAAATCGGCATAATTAACCTGAGCGCGCTCGGTGCTGTACCAGGAGCCGGCATCCTCTGAATTTAGCATTTGCTGCAGGACAAGCGAGGCCAGATGGTCATCTCGTTTAGGGCTTTTGGCCTCGATATCTCCCTGGAGGGTGATCCTGAGTCTGGCAGAAGTCAAGACATCCAGGGCAAAATCCCCATCATAGCGGAAGGGGCTAAGCACAAAGGGCACAAAGGGATGCCCGCGGAACAGGCTGGGCTCCAGCTTTTGGATGATGTCTGTATCAGCGGAGCGGTATAGCTCTTCATTGATCTTGTAATCATAGTCCAGGCTGCCGTCCAGCTTGATGATGTGGGGGACAGGTATGAGGCGGCGGGGCAGGGTGATGCGGGTCTGGGAGCTGGAAATTAGGGTGTATATAGCACCGCCATGGGGAGGAATTGCGATCTTAAACTCCAGCTCTGGCAAGGATGGCATTCCCGGCTCTGCGGAGGATCCTGCCTCACTCAGCATAATGCTGGAAAAGCCCTGTTGCTCCAGGATTTCATAGTCATCAAGGGTAAAATCCACGATCAGATCGCGGGCAGTGCGCTCAATCACCGAAAACTTGGCCAGAGCAATGCTGCAGCTCAACAGCAAGATGGCGAAAATAGTGGCGCGCTTCATGGCTTTTTACGCGCGGTAAATATCTTCTCCAGTGAATATATCAGCAGGTAGAATATCCCTGTAAAGATGAATATTCCCAGCATGCCCTGGAGCATAATCCAGAGCGATTCTTGTACGGTGTCCATTCTTGTAAGCATCATGTATAGCATTGTATAACCTCTTATATATGATAAGATCTGCCGCTGGATATCATCATCGCGCGGTAAATCTGTTCGATCAGGATCAGCCGGGACATACGGTGAGTAAAGGTCAGGCGTGAGAGGCTCATCCGAAAATGAGCTCGCTGGCCTAATTGCTTACTCGTGCCATATACGCCGCCGATCACAAATACGATTCTCTTTCTATCTGACAATTTAGTCAGAAACTGCGAAAATTCAAGTGAAGATTTCTCCTCGCCCCGTTCTTCAAGCAAGATCACGAAATCATCCTCTTCGAGCCGGCCGAGCACTTTTTCGCCTTCTTTTTGGATTACCTGCTGGCTATTGCCGGTCTGCTTGATGCTAACATCGGGCAATTGCAGGATTTCCAGGCGGCAAAAGGGAGCCAGTCTTTTGAGATATTCATCCACGGCTTCGCTGAGCCAGCGGTCTTTGTCTTTGCCCAGCAGGATGATTCGGATATTCACAGGTTCTTAGAGCATAGAGGCCAGACCGAGCGCCATGCACAGCATCTTGGTCTGCCCATCATCTGCTCTGGAGGGGATCAAAATAGGTGCTTTGGTTCCCATCACCACGTGGGCTACGCGGTATTTGCAATAGTATGTGAGCATCTTACCATAGATGTTTCCGGCTTCGATATTGGGCACGATCATGATATCGGCAGCACCTCCCACTGGGCTGGTGATGCCTTTCATCTGGGCAGCGGCGGCATCCACGGCGTTATCAAAAGCCAGAGGGCCTTCGATGATGCAGCCGGAAATCTGTCTGCGTTCATTCATTTTGGCGATCAAAGCGGCATCCAGGGTGGCGGGCATTTTGGGATTCACCACTTCCACGGCTGAGAGGATGGCTACTTTGGGATTGGGATTATCCAGATAGTGGGCTACCTGCACGGCGTTTTTGATGATGGCGATCTTGTCCTTCAGTTCTGGCAGGATGTTGATTCCGCCGTCACTCATCAGCCTGATCCCAGCGGGATGTTCATAGGCCAATACATCTGAGATCACCTCGCTGATGCGCAGGCCTTTTTCCTTGTCCAGCACTGCTTTGAGGAGCATAGAGGTATCGGTTTTCCCCTTCAGGATCAGATCGCCTTTGCCCTGATTGATCAGTTCCACTGACCTAATGGCAGCGGCGGTAAGATCGGTGCCGGTATCCACAATCTCAAAGCTATGAGCATGCTGTGGGGACATCTTTTGCAAGAGTTCCTGGATGGCTTTGGCGTCTCCCACCAGGATGCTTTCGGCCAAACCTTCTTTCTTGGCCAGGATCGCAGCGTCCAATACGCTCTCGGTTTGGGCAGCGGCGATTATGACTGTGCCTCTCTGGGCTTGTTTGACCCGTAAGATCAGTTCATCAAAGTTCTTTATCATAGCCAGGGCTCCTTGTGTGTTTTAATAATCGTATTGATCAATGAATTCATCCACAAAAGCGTCTTCCTCAGGTTTCATCTCTACCAGAATCTTCTTGAGTGCTTCTTTCTGGATCTGGCGGACTCTTTCCCGGGAGAGCCCCATCACTTCAGCGATCTGGGCGAAGTTCTTGGTTTCATGCTTTTCATTGAGGCCAAAGTAGGTGCGGATGATCTCAGCTTCCCGTTTTTCCAGCTTGTCTATGGCCTTATGGATACGTTTGTTGAGGCGTTCTTGCTCATAGAACTGCTGAGGATCGAGGGCGTCCTTATCATGCATAAGATCGCGAGTGGTAAAATCCTGATAATCGTCGGTTTTGAGCACTTCATCATAGGAGGAGGTATTCGGGATCTGGTCTTTGATGAGTTTAATCGACTTTTCGGTGATATTAAGGCGGTCTGCGATCTCCTCGGTGCTGGCTTTGCGCCCGGTCTCTGCAAAAACCCGCTCTTTGGTGGCTTTGATCCTGTGGGCGGTGCTGGATTTCCCTAAGGGGACTCTGATCAGTGAGGACTTTTCAGACACAGCCAGCGTAATGCGCTGCTTGATCCACCAAATAGCGTAAGAAATAAGCTTGATATCCTTGTCTGGATCAAACTTCTCGATGGCTTTGATGAGGCCGATATTGCCTTCGCTGATCAATTCAGACAGAGAAAGGCCTCTGTTTTGATAGCGGGCAGCGATCTTGACCACAAACTTGAGATTGGCCTGAATCAGTTGATTCATGGCCTCGGCATCTCCGGCTCTGGCTTTGGTGCCCAGCTCATGTTCAGCTTTGCGGGAGAGTGGCTTAAATTGCGAGATGCTGCTCAGATAACTCTGCAAAGCCTTATCGGCAAAAACACTTTCTTTTCTCATTCCTCTTGGCATATCTCTTCCTTATTCTAAAGGCAATACTTTACGAGGGTTAATGGCTTTACCCTTGATCCGGTATTCAAAATGTAGATGAGACCCACTGGCATTACCTGTGGAGCCTGCTGTGGCTATCTGTTGGGCTTTTTCCACTTTGTCGCCTACTTTCACCAGATTCTTCTCGTTGTGCGCATACACTGTCATCACAAAATCCGGATGTTCCAAAACCACCACGTTTCCATAAGCTCCCTGCACTCCGGAATATACTACGGTTCCATCCAAAACTGCACAGATGGGAGTGCCGCTTTTTGCCCCAAGATCGATTCCCTTGTGGGGTTTGCCATTACGCAGCCCATATTCAGAGAGCACTCTGCCATTCACTGGCATGGCCAAGTCGTTGCGGATCCTGTCTTTCTTCAGCAGCTCTCCTTCGGTAAGGCGGTCCAGGGCAGCTTGATCGACTGGCCTGGGGCTTCCGGCCAGATAGATCTTTTGTCCTACCGTCAAGTTATTTGAGCTCAGAGAATTCAGGCGTTTCAATTCATCTACGGTGCTGCCGTATTCCTGGGCGATGCGAAACAGGGTATCCTTGGGCTGCACGATGTAAACCTTTTCAATCACCACGGTTTCTTCCTCTTCTTCTTCTGGCTCATCTATCGGAGCGGAGATAGTTCCCTGATCGGAGCTTGCAGGAGCTTCCGGTGGCAGCCCAGAGGCTGTGGCAGGGTCTTTGATGATCACCCGCTGTCCGGGAAAGATAGACACACTGGCATCGGCAAAGTCGTTCCACAAGATCAGATCATTCATGCTGATCTCATGTTCTTTGGAAATCCGGTATAGGTTATCTCCTCGCTGGATCTCATAAAAGAAATCAGCCGGTAGGGAGGCGCGTGGGACGGTTTCTTCAGGGCTTGCTGGAGTGCTGGGCTCAGTTGAGATGCTTGGGACTACCGGAGTGCCTGGCACGGCCGGAGCGGGCTTTGGCGGCTTTGCCTGCGCTTTTACTTTTAAGACCTGACCGATGGATAGATTGATATCGCTCAGGTTGTTCATCGCCTGGATTTCCGCTACAGTCATATTGTATCTGTGCCCCAGGGCATAAAGGGTATCTCCCCTTTTTACCACATGAGTTTGCGTTTGTGCCCTTGCCATGATAGGTAGCATCATCAGTAGCAGCAGGAGCCAGATATATCTATAGTATTTCAAAATCATTATACTCTTTGGGTTTGTCTATGGTTTCAGTGCTCAGGTTATCCACACGTGAGAATACATTGCCGAGGAGTAAGAAATCGCAGAAGAGGCCCATTATATCTTCATTAGCATCTGCGATTACGCGCACTGATCCATCCGGAAGATTCCGGATATTTCCTTTGACACCAAGTCTCAGGGCGTGTTCTCTCGCCAGATAGCGAAAGCCCACACCTTGTACGCGTCCTTGTAATAATATCTCCCATTGTGGCATATTTATTCTCTTCAAGCTTTTGAATCTTTGTATTTGAGGTAGTGATATTTGTCAAGGATTCGTTTTTGCGTGCCTAATAGGAACGAAGTTCCAAAGCATGGTGATTCGCTTGCTTTGGCAATCAATCTTTTTGGCCTCGATTACATAGAGTCATAAAAAACAAGCAGTAAAACTGAGCTGAGCTTAAAACTCAGCCTTCAGCTCCCGTAGCATAAGGTCTCGCATTGCCAGATGCGGATCTTTGGCATTGTATAAAATCTCGTAAACCTGGCTCACGATGGGCATGTCTATGCTCAGCTTTTGAGCCAGTTGATATACGCTACGGGTGGTTTCCACCCCTTCTGCCACCATTTTCAGGGTGGATTGAATCTCTTCCAGGCTTTTCCCCTGGCCGATCTGGAAGCCCACAAAGCGATTGCGGCTATGGGGGCTGATAGCTGTGGTGATCAGATCTCCGATCCCTGATAGTCCCAGGAAAGTCTCTGGCCAGGCCTGCATAGTTTCACCCAGACGGCTGATTTCCACGATTCCCCGGGTGAGCAGTGCGCCCATGGTGTTATCTCCAAAACCCAATCCGCTGATGATTCCTGCGGCGATGGCGATGATGTTTTTCACCGCTCCGCCGATCTCCACTCCGGTGATATCCAGGCTACGATAGGCACGGAAATACTCATTTGAGAAGATCTCCTGCAACCAGATCAAAAGCTTTTCATCAGTTCCGGCGATCACCACGGTGGTGGGAAGTCCTCGTGCCACTTCTTCGGCATGACTGGGGCCGGAAAGCACGCATATCTTTTTATGGTCTGCATAGGGCAGCTCTTCTTCCAGGATTTTATCGATGGTTTTAAGGCTGTTTTGCTCGATGCCTTTGGCGACATTGAGGATGGCCTTGAGTTTGGGTGAAAGCCAGATTTTATCTGCGAGAGCGGGCTCTATGTTTCGCAAGGTAGAGCGGATAAACTGGGATGGAGTGGCCAGCAGGATCAAATCACTTTCGTGCTCTGCCACCTGGGCAAAGGAATCTGTAAAGCTTACTGCATCCGGCAGGACAATGTCTTTGAGGAGAACTGGATTACCGTGGTTTTGTCTGAGGCTGTGCAGGAAATCCTGATTAAATTCCCAGACCAGGACATCGTGCTGGTTTTCCGCCAGCAGTTTTGCCAGGGCCAGTCCCCAGCCGCCGCCACCGATGATGGATATTTTCATTGCTTGATCTTTTCGCAGAATTTGCAGAGATCCTCGTCGCTTTCATCATCGTCAAAATCTTCTTCTTCATCCTCGTCGGCCACCCAATCGGGACAAAAGAGCAGGTCTTCCTGAAAGTCCCAGCCATCCACATTGCTTAGGCCAAAACGATCCAAAGTCTCTTCTTCCCAAAAGGAATAGTGGCAGACTCCTTCCAGATTCGTCCACACCAATACGGGGGTTTTATAATATCTGATCTCGATCTTATGATTCTCTACCAGGTCAAGAAATTCCCTGATCTTCGTTTTCTCTTTTTCAGCTCTGAAGTCCATGATTACCTCACTTCTTAGAATCTGTAATTAACCGCAGCCGAGAGACGATTTTCGCTGAATTCTTTCAGACGAAGCACACTCGCGCTGGGTGATTCTACATTCCTGAAGATGTGCAAGTAGTCAAGAGATAATTTCCAATCTGGATGTAATTTTAGGTTCAGACCGGCTTTGGTATTGTAAACATGATAGGCCCGTCCGCCATACCAGGCACTGTTTCCCTGGAAATATCGGTCTTCTTTGCTCAGCTCAAGATATGGTTGCCAGCTTTGCTTTTTTGTGCTTTCTCCGCTAAAGGGCATGGGCTTCAGCCGCAGTACTCCGCGATAGCTATTGCTCTCATAGCTGCCATCATCTGCATCCAGCTCTTTGTAGCCGGTATTGTCAAAATCACGATAGCTGTATGAGCCCTGCAAAGAAAAAGAGGGGAAGCTATAGCGGGCACCGAGTTCTGTGGTGAATCTATTCCCATCTGCCTCGGTAAAATACTTGTTGTAACACATATCCTCATAGCGGATGTTGCCGAAGGTAGTGAGCTTTTTCATTGGCCTTACCACCAATTCCGCCCGGTACAAATCGCGTTCGTAGCTGTATTTCTCGTTTTCGCCTGTGCCATCGCTATCCGTAAAATCTCGGTAATAGGTGTAAGGATAGTAGCCGTATAAAGTGGTAAGGCTCCAGTAATAACGGTCTATCCGAATACGGAATATGGCGTCGTGCGCCGCTTTTTCGGTATTGCTGATATTCTGCTTGATTTTGGCAGTCACCGAGGGGGTAAAAGTCCACCAGCGATAGTGAATCGGATAATCCAGATCAAGGCGCGTGGTTAGTTTCAGATCATCTGTGCTCTTTACAAAATCCAGCTTGGGGTCATCATTTTTCCAGCGTGTTATATCATAATCTGAAAGCTGAAAGATGTTATCTGTATATTCCACGGCCAAGCCGATCTCTGCTTTGATCTGAGCATTGGCATGTCCCAGACCGATCAGGAAAAGTCCGATGCACAAGATAATTGGCCGGAAATTTCTGCGGCGCTCCAAAGCTCTGGGACTACGAATCTTCTTACCATCTCCGTTTTTTTGCTCGTCCTGCCGATCGGGATAGACCTGCTGGGTAGATTCTTTGTCTAATTTCAAATCTTCGCTCATGTCATTTTCCTATTTTTTGATGAACACGGGACGAGCCATAAACATATGATCTGTATCTGCCCGAAATTCATACTCACTGCTACTCAGATTGTCTGGCAGTTTGATCTTTTTGCCAATGGTGAGATAATTGACGCCCTGGGCGGTGAATTTGCTGGATCTGGCCAGGCTGAATTCATAGCTTTCCACCTTTTCGCCATTGTGATAAAGGCTAAAAGAGGGCAAGCTGCGGTCTGTGAGCCGGGCTCGCATATAAACCACACAATCACGGCCATTATTCAAGATGAATTTGAAGGGCTGAGCCTGATTGAAGGTGTAATAATCGCTGCTGCTGCCATTGTGCGTGATATCGATCATGCCGGCATGGGCCGTGATCTGGCGGTTTGGTTTGCGCACCACCTTTGGCTTTACGATCGGTTTATACATCTCAAAGGCTCGCATGTATATGCTGCGCTCAAAGCAGAGCACTTCCAGGGATTTTGTGCCAGCAGGCAGGTCAAATTCAATATCTTCATAAAGGTAATAACCGTTTTTAAACTCTTTCAAGCTGAGATCATAGGGGGTTTCCACTTTATTGATTACGATGATAATTCTGGGTTTACGCAGATTTTCAATGTCAAAGCTGCGCAATTGGATTCTTGTGATACCTTCGGTTTTGAGGGTCATGCTTTTCTCTGGTAAGCTGCGATAGTACCATTGATTTACTGTTTCTGTCTTGCGAATTCTACGGCTTCCGGGATTCTCAAAATCCATGATTCTGGTGCGAAAGCTTTGGGCAAAAGACAGGCTAACTATCAGGCTGAGCAAACCCACTATAATATGTTTTTTATTCATTAGATCAATCGTCTCCTATAAATCGTCTTCGGTATCCACTATATTGCCCATAAATCTGCGGTCATGCCGGTCAAAGACAATCACTGCGATAATGGCAAGAATCAGGATGGCCAGACAGATGCTGGCTACGGTTACATTATGGATGGTGGAGCTGAGGACTGTGCCTTCTCCCGCCACCGGTTTTTCATCAAGAGACAGGCTGAGTTTGTATTTGTGAGCCCAGCGCAGGATGCGGCGGATGTGCAGGATGTTTATATTGCGCTTTGCCATCTTCATCATCACACCTTCGCGATCAAAATCGCGCTCTGCCAGCTTGGTATTCAGACCTTCGGGAATCAGTCTGGCATTGGGCTCGCTGCCCACGTTTGCCAAGCCGCCACCGATATTCACAAAGAGGCGATAGCGGCTATCGCTATCTATCATGTTGTCATAAGCCTGCATGTGCAGATCAACGTTTTCTTCCAGGCTGCTGCCCATGATGAGGGGAACATTGTTTCTGCTCATGGCATCGCGCAGGGCGTTCATCCCGTAGTCCGAAAGCCCGATTCCTCTGTCTTCACTACCGCCGATCGAGGCATAACTTGATCCAAAGGAAAGCATGCCTTTTTCTTTGAGAATGGCTTCCATATCCAGCCAGGTGAGCTCTTCCCGGTTTGCCCCATAAGAGGCAGAGGAAAGCGAAACAATGATGCTGGGATCCAGCTCCATCACGGTGAGGGCGGCATACAAAGCCAGATTCACAGAGGGATTGGATCCCGTGATGCCTACTGCCACTTTGTCGCCAGCTTTGAGGCGGCCAAATTCTTCCACAAAGATGGAGGCAATATTGGGATTAATAGCGGCTTGCTTTTCGGAAAGGAGACCGCGGTCTGTGGTGATGGGGGACAGCCTTTTGCCGATCAATCCGGTATGGAAAGGATCGTTGATAGGATCAATCTCGATGCCGCGGGCTGTGATTTCAGCTTCCAGGGTATCCAGGTAATCCTGCATGAGATTTACCGCTGCCAGTTTTTCCTTATAATTATGTGCCTTGATCTCCACATAGCTATTCGAGGCGATCAAGTATAAAACGATGGATAAGATAAAGAGCAGGATCAGTGATCTGCCACTTTTGAGATTGGGACGGTACATTTTACTAAACATCTTAAACCTCCCCACCAAAAACTACCATCAGCACCAGACGCACCAATACCGCCGCAATGGTCATCGTAGAAAGTGTTTTCCAAAAACCTTGACGCTCAAACCAATTTGCGATGAGGCCAGGCACGATGTAGCCGATAGAGACCATCTGAAATTGATAAATGGTGAATTCTTGGATTACCATGACGCGTGAAGCCCAACCCAGGATAAAGCCCACCAGGATGCTCAGCACCATTCTGCGCTTGCCAAATAGCAAGGTGAATTGACTCACTATGCGGATGACTCCCCAGGTGAGCAAGCTGATGATCAAGGTGCCCAGGATCTGCATGGGTTTATCAAGGTATAGCGCAATATAGCCCGGAACCACGATTCCGCCGGCGGAAGCGCCTAACAATTCTGAAAAGATAAGACTGATGATTACGCCGATTCCTACAGCGGCTTGAACTACAGCATCAACCACGATCAGCTCCTTTTTTCGCTTTAGGTATTTTATGTTTAAAATGTGCCACTATCTGTGCTCCATATTTTATTTCTCCGGCGATATTTCCTATGCCCAAGACATGTGCTTCTTTGTCTGTCAAATCCCAAACCTGCTTATACACCTTATCGGTGAGCGGTTGTCCCAAAGCGATGAGCTTTTCTTTCTTTACGCCATGGCTCAGAGCATAAGCTTCCACTTTGTCTGGAATCTCTCCGGTAAGCAAAAGGTAATCATAATTCACCTTGGCCATGGCATCCACCAATTGCTGAGATCTGAACAGACGGTCTGCTCGGGAGTTTAGGATCACGATCTTCGTGGCCTGGGTCAATTCCGCTGTCACCATATTAATGATGTAAACGGTGGATTCAGGATCGTTGGCCGCAAAGACGTTGTAAAAATGAATCTCTTTTCCCCGGTCTTTTATGACGTATTTCCTCAGGGCTCCGGGGTCTGGATTTGCCGCCTGCATGCCAGCCAGTGCCACATCCCGGGGAACGCCAGCTTCTGCGCAGACTGCCAGGGCAAGCTGCACATTTTCGACATGCTCTATATGGCGGAACTTGAGCATATCTTCCGGGCTTACTTCTATATAGTCAGGCCTGCTGATCTTGCAATTGCGGGCATCGGCTGCTTTTTTCAGAAGGTGATATTGGGCCACTTCTGAAGTGAAACAAATCCCTCCCACAGGAATGGTATTCGCCAAACACATGGTCACGCTTTGCACCGTGCTGCCCATCAAGTCCAAATGGTCTGGCCGGCTATTGGTGATCACAGAAATTGTGCTTTTCACAAACTTACGTTCGGTGATCCATTGAAAGACGGGATTTACGGCCATACATTCAATCACGATCGCATCTGGCTTTTCTTTGGCCGCGTGGCGGAAGATGTACTTCTGCTCGATGATGTTGGCACCTTGCAAACGGATAATAGCGGCTTCCCGCCCATCCTGCAAGACCATACGCGGAAGGGTGCCAGTGATTTTGGCAATAGTTTTCAGTCCGCCAGCTCGAAAACCGGCTGCGATCAAACGCGTAACGCTGGATTTTCCCCTGGTGCCGTTTACATGAACGCGGATCGGGATCGAAGCCACATTCCGGCTATGTCGGCGATACTCCAAGCTCCAATGTAAGATCAAGAGCAGAGTCGCAATGATCAATATCGTCATTTATTTCCTCATGAGTTTCAAAATCTCTCTTTTGTGTGGACGCAATCATACAAACCATAAAATCCACAATTATACTGTGTGCAATATCCATTCCACTATCATAAAAATGTATAGATAATGATCCTGAATATGCACATTTTGGGCATCATCGACTCAGAAACTCTCGTGCACTCCATTTAAAGAGCTTGCTCTGCAAATTCCTAAGCCTAAAATAAATCCTTTCTTTTAACTCTATCCTCCCTCTTTTACCAGTCTTGATTTTAACATGTCTTGGACTCGAATTGACTCGGGAATTCGAGTCAATTCGAGTCGAATGCATGTTAAAGCCGAATCTGGCGAAAGAGCAGGAACCGTGATTCTTTCCTGAAGCAGCTAAGCTATCAAATCTCTTATCCGCAATTTCTCACTCCACCTTTACCCTGATCCCTTCAGAATGGGAGGTAAATTCTGGTGCATACATACATTGGATGGTGGTGATTCCATTGGAGAAATCCCCTTTGTTGAACACACGCAAGGGGTATTCGAAGACATAAGTTCCCTTGCGCAGATAATCGATAAAGAAATTCGTAGCAGCATCGCCGGTGGATTCGTAATAGCCCAGGCCGTCCTGCCGCTTGTAATGGGAGAGCACGTTGAGCGGCTCGAATCCCGCGCTGCGCATATCCTTCATGTGGACATACTCCAGATCCCGGTCTGTGCGCAGTTCGATACGCACGATCACCTTGTCACCGATCTGGAGCTGGGTCTTTTCGCTGAGGGAATCCAGCACTTTTCCGGTCTCGGTATTGCGCTCCCGGAAGAGCTGTTTCTTGAGCCTCAGCGGTGTCTCGGCCATAGTGATCTTGTCCAGATCTTCAAAGTATTGCCAATAGGCTGCTCCCCAAGCGGCTACTGGATTGGGATTGGTAACCTTGATATTGGCCAGGGCGGGCTCTATCTCGCTGCCTGTCCAGGAGGTCTTGAAGTAGCCTGTTCCAGCTTCCGGGGTGATCTCTTGCATCTGCATGGGGTCTATCGTGAGCTCGCCAATTTTGATCGAGACCAGTTCTTCAGTATTCAGCCATTCGCTTCCGTTGAGCAGTAAAGCATAGCAGGCCTCCGCCGTGGCTTTGGTGGTTTTCCAATTTGTGGTTTGCTTTTGTTTGAGCAACCAGGTGCGCATTTCGTCCACCAGGCCAGTGTTTCCCGTGAGCTCATGAAAAGCTTCGATCAGCAAAGCCTGGGTCTCTATGGGTGCCTGATACCAGAACCAGCCGTAGCGGACATCCTTCCACCACATGCCCATTTCTTCATCGTGCAAGGCGCGCTCTGTAAGTGATGCTATGATCAAATCTGGTGTCTTCTTATTTTTGTCCCGACGGCGCGCCAGAGCGATCAATCCCTGTCCATAGATATCTTTACTCAGCCAGTATTGATCGGCCTGGGCTCTAAAGTAATCCACCGCGATTTGAGTCTCCTGCAGGATGGGGATATCCAGGAAGAATGATCTGGCATACAGATAGTGCATCTGCATATAGCCCAAGTGATCCAGCTCGGGATCTGCGTGTTTTATGATATTCTGATAATCTTTTAGGATTTCGCTGTCCATAAAGCTTACAGCGGATTGCAGCATTTGCCAGATCTGGGAGTTTTCCCGCACGGACCTTACTTCCAGATGATCCAGATGCCCAAATCCCTCTACGATGTATTGCGTGATCCACCAGGAATCGTTTCCTCCAGGAAACCAAGGCCAGCCTCCGCTCGCACTCTGGTTTTTCTTCAGCCTGGCCACTGCAGAGTCAAATTGATTTGCCATGTTGTTCAGATCAAAGAGCAGCCCAATACGCTGTTTGCTTTGCGATTCGCTCAGCGCATCCCGAACCCAGGGCGTTTCTTGCAAAAGCACCGCTTTCAGCTCTTCATTCTTTTCCAGATTGGAAAGCAGGGCCTGGGATCCTGGGGTAGATTTCCAGGAATCAAAGACTCTTTTGACCCGGGGATTCGCATTGGCAATGTGCGAAGCCAGGGCATTGGCATAAAGACGCGAGAAGATCTGCTCATTGCACTCATAGGGATACTCCATCAGATAGGGCAAAGCTTGCACGGCATACCAGGCGGGGTTGGAGGTATATTCCAAAGTGAGCTTGTGATTTGTGAGCGTGGATGATTGCTCGCTATTTAGCAGCTTATCAAAGACAAAAGCCTTGGTGGAATTTCCGCTTACGGGCAGAGGCAGGCTTTCGGTGACCAGCATGCGATTGCTCAGGATGGGCAGAGTATTTTCTTCCCCGTCCGAGAAATCACCGGACTCTGCCATCACCCGATAGGTAACAGCAGAGATCCCGAAGGGGATATCCAGGTCCCAGCTTACCACGGTGCTTTCGCCTTTTTTTACCCGAAACGGTTGCTGGGCTTCCGAGATCTTGAACTCAGCGTCTATAGGATTCATGGTGATGGCGTCAAAGAGAAAGAGCTGGCAGACTCCCACATGCTCCGCCTCGTCCATAGAGCTGATCTTGGTCTGGAAAATGATCTTGTCTCCTTCGCGGAAGAAGCGTGGCGCATTGGGCATCACCATCAAGGGTTTCTGAGTGACGGCGCTATTCTCTGTAGTACCGATCTGGAAATCTTTGGTCAGAGCCAGGGCGCGGAATTTCCATTTGGTCAAGGATTCTGGAACTGTGAAGGCAATGCTTACTTCCCCATTCTCATCCGTGAGCAGCTTGGGATAGAAGAAGGCGGTCTCGGCGAAATTTGTCCGGGGCTGAACCGCTGAAAGCTCTGGCTCGGAAGCATTTGGAGCACTCTCTACTATATCCTGTTCAGCTTCGAGGCTGACAACACCACCGCATACAGCATCAGACATAGCAAGATTTTCCGAACGGATACTACGGCTGATACTTTTCCGGTTTCCGAGACCTGGTGGGAAGTGCGAAGACTGCTGATACACAGAGTAATAATACCAGTTAAAAGAGTCATAGGAGCGGTAGCTTAAACGGTGTTTTGCCTTATAATACCTCAGCAGATTTAGCTGCATTTGCCCGGTTAAAGGGGTATTTCTCCAGCCACGATAGCGGGAGACCTTACCAAAGATATTCGTGTCCCAGTGGCTGGGGCGAAAGGCGTCCAAAGAGGCGTCATACATTGAGGCCAGTAGCTCTGCGGTGAGCTTGCCACCGGTGTGATCCTTGAGCTTCAGCCGCCATTCTTCATTCTGCCCTGGCAGGAGTTTGTCACGGAAGCTCATATACTCAAATTCAATCTCTTTATTCGTCCAGGGAACCGCAATCTCCTGTGTGTGCGAATACAATCTGCCATTATAGACAAAGGTGACATGAACATAAAAGCCCCCTCTGTCTGCTTCTGTGACGGGGATGCTGAGCAGGCGCTGCTCCTTGTTCAGCACAAAACGTTCTTGGGAAACAATCTCGTAATCCTTTTCCACTTCAAAAAGATAAGAAACCTCACTGTATCCACTCCCGATGAGGATCTGCGCAGTTTCTTTCGGCTCACAAACTACCTTGACCGGCACAAACCAATCTGCGAGGAGGTAGGGCAGGGAGGATACACGGGCATCATACACCGTAAAATATCTGGTCTCTTTGACTTCTTGTCCCTTAAAAACCGATATTGCCTCCAAGCTATAGGCACCCGGAGTCCAGTCTGAGAATCCCGCAATGCTTAGCGAGTCCGCAGTGGAGCTGTCAAATTTTCCGGTGAAGACCACTTTTGTCACTTTCCATTTGTTGATCTGGTCTTCGTTTATAAATATATCGTTCGGGAACAGAGCGTTGTGCCAACTTTCGGACATATATTGCCGATCCGGAGCCGCCCATATTCTGCTGCGCAGGACTCGGTCTGGAGTTTGCAGACGGGAGATTGTGATCTGGCCAGCGGCGGAAATATGCGATCCACCCAGATTGGTGGTGGTGATCGGAATAGTGAATTTACCCGTACTAAGATCCACATGGTCTGGGACTTCCGGATCCAGCAGCAGCTCTTTTTCTCCGATATTCAGAGCCAGGCTTCCACTGCGGGTTTCACCGCTGATATCCGTAACATCCACTTTGATCTTAAAGCTGTAGTAATGGTTATACGCAGACAGCCCATCAAAATCTTTAAGAGCGGTAAAGTCCAGGGTGAATTCCCCTTTTTCGTTCGTGACGGCCCTTCCTTGTTTGATTTCCTTTTCCTGCGTAGCCGGCCTAATGCCCCACCACCAGTACCAGCGGGGATAAACAGGCTCCAACGTGATCCGGTAGCTGACCTGCGCATTATCCACCGGTAATCCGGAATAGCTAAGCGCAGTGCCCTTCAGGCTCACTTCCTGTCCCAGTTTATAGGTATTGGTGGGTTTGCTCAGAGTCACTTCAAAGCGGGGACGCTTGTACTCCTCCACATTGAAGCTGACAGATCCTGCGTAAGTCTCTATGGTCAGCTCTCCCAGCAGGACATTCTTAGGGATCGTAAAGGAGGCATCAAAAGTGCCAAATTCACTGCTTAAGACGCGTTTTGTGGCCAATTCCGTCCAGTTCGCATCCCGGAAAACGAGCATGGTTTCCTGGTTTGGCAGCAGCTTGTAATGCTTCTGGAAATCGGCTTCATAAATAACGCCTTTGACATGAACCGTCTGCCCTGGGCGGTAAATTGCGCGGTCTGTAAAGAGCAAGGATCTGTTATGTATCTCTTGATGATAGTATCCGGCACGACTGTTAAAATTCCCGATGATCAAAGAATCTGCCCCGCTGGTGAAAAAGACGCTGGTACCCCGGTTATCTTTGTTTGGGGGAATGCTGATCATCCCATCCTGATCGCTTTTGCCAGACCAAACCAGGGTTTCGCTGATCTTGGAATCTTTCTTGTTACGGGAATAGCCGTACTCTTTGATCTGAACGTTCGGGATCGGCTTTCCCGTCTGGCGGTTTAAGAGCAGCATAACTCCGGTATTGGCATTTGATGTCACGTAGGCTATTTCTGTGCAGGAGAATGTAGTGAAGCCCAGAATCTTGCCTTCATCAATATTATCATCACCGCTGTTTGAGGCAATGAGGAGATAAAGACCTTTGGTAAGGCCGGAGATGGGCAGCTCGTATGTCCTATCCCGCAGATCGCCTTCATTGCTAATGGGAAAAGCCTGGGTTCGCACAGCCACCTGTTTGAGGTATGTTTGTAGCTGCTCATCGGTCAAAGATAGGTTCCGGTAATAGCCCCGGCCATAGTTGGACTCCAGCATTTGAGTATAGGGAATCCGGTAAACGCGCAGCTTGACTCCAGACAGATTGCTCATGCGCACAAGAGCCTTGAAGTGGGTATTGGGCAGATTGTACTCCTCCACACTCAATTCAAGAACAGGAGCCCTGAGCTCTTCAGCCAGAGCCTGGCAGCAAGTCGCCCCATAGCTATTGGGATATTTATCGATCGCTGCTTGGCAAATCTGAATCGTGTCACGGTAGCCCCAGCGGTATTCCTCGGAAACCGCAGAATCATATTTGTCGCTCCAGGTGCGGTATAAGCAGGCTATGAAATAGCTCACGTAGGCCGAAGCGGGATCCCCCTCATAGGCCTTTGCCAAGCTGCGTAAGGCGAGCTCATAGAGCTGCTCCCTGTCATTGCTTTTGCTCTTGGAATACACATAAGCCAGCCGGTCCAAATCCACTTCAATCAGAGCCTGGGGATCTGCATCGCTTAGATGAAAGCTGATCAGGTCTTGAAAGAGCTGGGTGGCCATAAACCTAAGTGACAGGGAGTCCGACGTGGCAATATTCAGCTTGGAAAAATCAGCAGCAGCGCTCAGGTATCTGGCCTCAGATAAAGAAAATCCCTCAAAAGGCAGGGTCAAACCGGATTCTTCATTTTTGAAAAAGGTGAGCGCAATCTGCGCCAAAAAGTCATACAAGGTGGGGCGGAGCAGCCTCTCTGCCTTCCCTCCGGCATTTACTATCGAGGGTAAATCCGCGAGCTTTATATTTTGCAAAACTTCCGCATTTGTGAGGGAGAGCTGGTATTCTTTTATGGTTTCTTTGGTGATGGTTTTGAGGTCCCAGGTGGCGATGTCCTCGGTTGTATTGTCCACCAGTTCAGTGCGCTGTCCGATTCTATAACGGTTTGATACGTAGTAGTTCCAGTATAGCTGGCCCAGCATGCTGTGCAGGATCGAGGCCAGGGGTTCTTCTGCGCTTCCCAGCTGTTCTTTGACCTTGTTGATGCCCTTTTGCTGGGAAAACTCTTCTCTGCTTTTCAGGATGGCTAATTGATAAATTAGAGCTTTGATCTGCTGATCGATATTGTTTTCCAGAATTGCGATTTCATATAGAGAATCCACCTTGGTAGCCATGGACTGAGGGAGCCCTTTGTTTTGCAGATTTCGGATCTCATCCCAGGCAGAATTATAGTCAAAGGGGGCAGTGGTGGCCGCTCCCAGATTTAGGGCGATCAGGCTCACTATGATCAATATAAACGCTCTGCTACTCATCTTGTCTCCTTTCATTACAAACACTGCCCTACCGAATTCTACTTTCTTACAATAAAATACCAAAATCATAATCAGGATTATCTTCATTTTCCGTCAAGGTATTTATTTGGCTTCGTCAACTGGCTGGATTGGAGACTGAATAGAGAAGCAGATTAGACCGTTTTCCGTCTAATCTATGAGAAAAGCAGGGCGAGCATACTGGATTCGATGCGTCTCGCGTCGAGAAAGCAGTACAATGCGATCCTCTAATTCATCAGAAGCATCCACCGATAGCTGTAAAATAGATGAAATTATTGGGATTCATACAATAACTGCTAACGTGCAGATAACCAAGGAGATGGGAAGGTCGCTCTGGTCCTGTGAGAAAATTATTTCACTGCTGAAGTAAAATATCTTCGATTCTGGCATCTTAGTTTTGCCATTTTTGACACTATATATATAGAGACTAATTTCAAGGAGTGTCAAAATGAAAAAACTCAGCGGCATCTAACTTATCCGCATCAATATAGGTTCAGAAACCCACGCTCACAAAATGCTATTGATTAAATAACGCCTCAAACATTTCTCACTTGCGCAAGATAGTTTACTTTTGAAGCTAATGTATTCATCCAGTGGAATCAGCGTATTCAATCTGTCTGCAATACATTTCATTATTTCTCTTCACTTTAGATGTCAACCAAAATCAGGAAGAGGTATTCCACATTTTTTACGAAAGCTTGATTACGACCTGGTCTTGGCTTCTCATCTGAAACATCGTCCCTTCGTTTTGAAAAGGTATTGAACCGAAATTATGAGCCACTATGCGCAAATTCAAAAAAATGGAATAAATAGACATGGATGAGAGCTAAGAGACTATCTTAATAGGCATTATAGATATGATATATAGATGTTTTGGAGTAATGCCTGAAATCAATCTCAAATCATGAAACACACAGAAAACACCAAGCATTCTACAGTGCTTCTTCCTCATTACGGGAACTTGATCAGACATATATCTATCCTTAATCAAGCGTTAATTATTAACGCTTGATTAAGGGTAGATAAAGATATGATCGATGCTCTTAAGAGAGCGGAGAAAGGAGAATCCAATTTGAGAGTATTGTGTGGTAACCCTTTTATCTTTCAGCTCACATCATTTTTCATGAAGCATTATGATAGGCTATCTGAGCGTTAAGCACATAGTAGAAAAGTAAATATGCATTGCAAGAGAAGAAGTTAGCTGATACACCTCGATTCATCACATAAATTACCTGAGCAGTGGAGGTTAATGAGAATCCTCGCTAAAAGACCTTGTGCAAGACAAGGGCAGTATTTTCTCATTGACAGATTGACCCTAAACCAAATACATGAAACAATACAAAAATTAGAGGAGAAAAAGTTGATTGTACCTGATTGAAAAATGGACACAATGAAGGGATAAATGATGGTCAGTAAAAGCAGTTTGTCTGAGAGAGATATCTGTACCAAGTACATTACACCAGCTTTATTAAAGGCTGGTTGGTCTCTGGAAACACAAATTCGTGAGGAACTGACTTTAACAAACGGTCGCATCATAGTCAGGGGAAAGCTCCATACAAGAGCAAAGAACAAAAGAGCAGACTACGTCTTGTTTTACGTGCCCAATATCCCCTTAGCTGTTATCGAAGCTAAGGATAATAATCATTCCATTGCCGATGGCATGCAGCAAGCACTAGGCTATGCAGATATGTTACAGGTCCCTTTTGTTTTTAGCTCTAATGGAGATGGCTTTCAATTTCATAACAAGTTGGCGATAAACAAACCCGTGGTATATGAATTAGGTCTTGATGAGTTTCCTTCTCCTGGTCAGTTGTGGGCTATGTTGGCAGCTCACAAAGGTTTTGACCCCACCCAGGAGAGCATTGTAACCCAAGACTACTACAGTGACGCTAGCAATAAAGCTCCAAGATACTACCAACTATTAGCGATCAACAAAACAATAGAGGTTATTGCCAGAGGTCAGAACAGAATCCTATTAGTTATGGCAACGGGAACTGGGAAGACATATACTGCATTTCAGATAATCTGGCGCTTGTGGAAATCAAAGAACAAGAAGCGAATATTGTATTTAGCTGATAGAAACATCCTGATAGATCAGACCATGACAAATGACTTTAAGCCTTTTAGTTCAGCGATGACTAAGATACAAAAGCGCCAGGTCAATAAGTCTTATGAAATTTACCTTTCTCTGTACCAGGCTGTTACCGGTACAGAAGAAGAGATGAATATTTACAAGCAATTCAGCAGGGACTTCTTTGATCTGATTATCGTTGATGAATGTCATCGGGGAAGTGCAGCAGACGACTCAAACTGGCGTCAGATACTAGAATACTTCAGCAGCGCAACTCAGATTGGAATGACAGCCACTCCCAAGGAAACCAAAGACGTCTCCAATATCCATTACTTTGGTGATCCGATCTACACTTATTCTCTTAAACAAGGCATAGAAGACGGGTTTCTCGCACCATACAAGGTTGTACGCATTGATCTTGATAAGGACATCACAGGCTGGCGTCCCGACAAGGGAAAAACTGACAAGTATGGCAACGAAATTGAAGATCGCGTCTATAACCAGAAAGACTTTGATCGCTCCCTGATATTGGAGAAAAGAACCGAATTAGTTGCCAAAAAGGTCTCGGAATTCCTGAGACAAACAAACAGATTTGATAAAACCATAGTCTTTTGTAGTAACATCGCCCATGCGGAACGCATGAGAATAGCTCTGGTAAACGAGAACTCTGACCTCGCAGCAGATTCAAAGTATGTGATGCGGATAACCGGGGATAACGAAGAGGGGAAAATGGAACTTGATAACTTCATCTTCCCGGAATCAAAGTACCCTGTCATTGCCACAACCTCCAAGTTGATGACCACGGGGGTTGATGCTCAGACCTGTAAACTCATTGTGCTGGATCAGATAATCCACTCCATGACTGAATTCAAACAGATCATAGGCAGGGGAACCCGTATCAATGAAGACTATGGCAAATATTACTTCACGATTATAGATTTTAAAAAGGCGACAGAGCTGTTTGCTGATCCAGATTTCGATGGAGACCCGGTTCAGATATACGAACCCAAGAGCATCGATGACTCTCCTGTCCCGCCAGATGATGATGAGCAAGGCTCAGGAACTGACAATACAGATGATTTTGCACTCGATGTTGATCCCAATCTGGAACAATTTCCATATTTCCCGATAACTGAGGATTCAACAACAGGGCAAATCGTGAAAAAGTACTATGTGGCAGATGTCCCCGTGGCAGTTCTTGCCGAACGTGTGCAATACTTTGACCCCAATGGCAAGTTGATAACAGAATCATTACGAGATTACACCAGAAAAGCAATATTCAAGGAATACTCATCCCTGGATGAGTTTCTCACACGTTGGCAGGATGCTGATAAAAAGAAAGCCATCATCGAAGAGTTGGCTAATCACGGGGTCTTTTTCGATGCCTTGGAAGAAGAGATCGGAAGAAACCTTGATCCCTTTGATCTGATCTGTCATGTAGCTTGGGATAGACCTCCTCTCACTCGGAAAGAACGAGCGGAAAACGTAAAAAAGAGAGACTACTTTGCCAAATACGGAGAGCAAGCCAGAAACGTATTGAATGCACTATTAGACAAATACGCCGATGAGGGGATAACTCACATTGAAGAGAGGCAAATCCTCACCATAAGCCCCTTCTCAGAAATGGGCACTCCAGTGGAGATAGTCCAGATGTTCGGCGATATCGAAAGTTTCACCCAGGCTGTTGCGGAACTTGAGCATCAGCTTTACTCAGCTTAGATTAGGAGACATAGATGGCAATAGGAACATTGATCAAGATTATTCAAGACATTATGCGCAAGGACGTTGGCGTAGATGGTGACGCACAGAGAATCAGCCAGATGGTCTGGCTGCTGTTTCTCAAAATCTTTGACGATAAGGAACAGGAGTGGCGGGTTACAATCGAAGGTTACAAATCACCCTTGCAGAATAGATTTCAATGGTCTAATTGGGCTGCCGATCCAGAGGGCATGACCGGAGACGAACTGATAGATTTTGTAAACAACGACCTCTTCCCAGTCCTGAAGAAGCTTGCCACCACTGCAGGCGTCAGCCCTCATGGCAGGGTCGTGGGCGGCGTCTTTGAGGATGCTTACAACTATATGAAATCTGGAACCCTGCTGCGTCAGGTGATCAATACCATTCAAAGCGATGTAGATTTTAATGCCCAAAGTGATCGGCATATATTCAATGATATTTATGAAAAGATCCTGGCAGATCTGCAATCGGCTGGAAACGCCGGAGAATACTATACCCCGCGGGCTATGACCCAATTCATGGTAGATATGATCAATCCCCAGTTAGGAGAAACCATTCTTGATCCAGCCTGTGGTACGGGTGGATTTCTCACCTGCGCAATTGAGCATCTTAAAAAGCTGCAAAATAATGCTGATGATAAGGCATTGATTCAGAATGCTATCCATGGTGTGGAAAAAAAACCTTTGCCCCACATGCTTGCCGTTACAAATATGATGCTGCACGGCATTGATTTGCCGATTAACATCAAGCACGATAACACCCTCAGCCGTCCTCTCAAAGACTATGGACCCAAAGACCGGGTAGATATTGTGATTACCAATCCTCCCTTCGGAGGCATGGAAGAAGATGGTATAGAGAACAACTTCCCCAAGAAATACAAAACACGTGAAACTGCCGACCTCTTCCTGGCTCTGATCATGCACCTGCTCAAACATGACACCGGCAGGGCAGCAATTATCCTTCCAGATGGCTTCCTCTTTGGTGAAGGGGTAAAGACTAACATCAAACGGGAACTCCTGACTGAGTTCAATCTCCACACCATCATCCGTATGCCCAAAGGTGTGTTCAGTCCCTATACCAGCATCAATACCAATATTCTCTTCTTTAACAAAGGCGATAAGACTAAAAATGTCTGGTTCTTTGAACATCCCTACCCTGAGGGCTACAAATCATATTCAAGAACTAACCCGCTCACAATCCAAGAATTTGATCTGGAAAAAGCGTGGTGGAACAACCGCAAGGAAACCGAGTATGCTTGGAAAGTCTCATATAAAGACCTTGAGGCGCGCAACTTCAATTTGGATTTTAAGAACCCACATGAAGCTACAATTGAGCACCAAGACCCAGAAAAACTGATGCAAGAATATCAAGCTATTGCCCAGGAACTGCAAGCAACCCGGGATTTGCTGAAAAAGGAACTAATCCACGCTCTGGGTGAACGCTGATGGAGTTGTTACAGAAGTATTTTGATGCAGCCCTCGAAAGCCCAGATGGCATCAAAAAACTTAGGGAATTGATCCTAACCCTTGCCATGCAAGGCAAGCTGTTTCATCCGTCTTGTTCTGTTAATAATGAGTGGAAGCAGGGTAAGCTGGGAGACATCTTTGAATTCGAGTATGGTAAAAGTCTTCCATCATCCATGAGATCAAACACTGGCGAGTATCCTGTTTTTGGATCTAATGGCATTGTTGGCACACACCAAGAGGCACTTGTAATGGCACCTTGTTTAATAATAGGAAGAAAAGGATCTGCAGGGGCAATAACTCTTTCTAACCATAAAGGATGCTTTGTTACAGATGTTGCCTTCTACTGTGTTCCGAATCCATCAGTGGATTTAAAGTTTGCATATCACTTTCTGCAGTCCATGAAATTACCATCTCTAAGTAAGGGCATCAAACCCGGTATTAACAGAAATGAGGTATATAACCTCAGAGTCATGATTCCTCCATTGAATGAGCAAACGCGGATTGTAGCTAAGATCGATCATCTGATGTCCATTTGCGATAAGCTAGAGGAGTTACAACAACAAAAAGCATCAACTATTCTTTCTGCTCACTCTGCATCCATCAAGCTCCTTTTAACCTCAGCTAACGCTGATGAGCTTGCATCCTGCTGGCAGTTTATCACCCAGCATTTCGATGCTTTCTATACTACTATAGAAAACGTAGATGAGCTAAAGAAAGCAATCGTAAAGCTTGCTATGCAGGGAAAACTTGTCCCCCAAGACTCTAATGATGAGCCAGCAAGCGAACTGCTGAAAACAATACAAGCAGAGAAGATACGACTTAAACAGCAGGGTAAGTTTAGATCCTTTAAAGTCAAATCCACTGATAGCCCAGAAAAAACAAAAAGGAATTTACCAATTAGTTGGGGGAGCTTGGACATAACAGAATGTTACTATATGCTCGGAGGCAGAATAAACCAAGTACAAACTAGTGAGTATTTACCCGTTGGCAAGTATCCAGTAATCGACCAAGGGAAAACTTTTATTGCGGGATATAGTGATAGAGTTGAATCTGTTTTACAAACCCCGCACGATGTTGTTGTTTTTGGTGATCATACTAGAAACTTCAAATACATAGATTTTGATTTTATTATTGGAGCTGACGGAGTAAAGGTAATGTGTCCCTATACAAGCATATTTCCACGCTATTTCTATTATAGCCTATTATCTCTTAGTATTAGGGATAGAGGGTATGCAAGACATTTCAAAGTTTTGAATGAGAATGTACTACCAATACCCCCCATCAATGAGCAAAAGAGGATTGTAGGTAAGATTGACCAGCTTAATGAGATTTGTGATACGCTAGTAGATCAGATTCAGAAATCCACTGTGAAACAAACTGAGATTCTTGACTCAGTATTTAGTCAGGCGGTAGTTGTATGAGATTAAAGTCTGTTTTTATTAAAGAATACAAGAACCTGAAGAGCTTCTCGATAACATTTGATACTGACAGCTTTATTGATGTGTTCGTAGGTAAGAACGGCTCAGGTAAATCCAATTTCTTTGAGGCTCTAATCGACATATTCCGATTTCTATATGAGCTAAACAAAGGCAAACCTGATATTGGCTTTGATTTCAAGATTGAGTACGTGATTGATGACAAGCCAGTTATTATTGAATGGAGTAAGAGTAAACTTAGCATCAATGGAGAAAAGAACAGAAAAACCTTGGGAAAGACTCCTGTACCTGACAACATGATAGTCTATTACTCTGGTCACAACGAGAAGGTATCGACAATTCTGTCTGATTATCTATCCTCTTTCCGGCCTCGTGTACAAAAAGCCGGATTGGTTGAGATGCGCAGGATCATTGGGATTGGCAACGAGTACAAACAACTTCTTTTAGTTTTAATGCTTGTCCAGCCGGAGACAAGTAAACCCAGGGCGTATATCTGTGATAAACTTGGTATTAGTAACATAACAGATCTACTAAAAGTTGTTTTAAAAAGACCATACTTTGCGAAAGCGGATTTTCAAGTAGAGCGCTTAGACCCAATCACATCTTATTGGAATCCGATAGGGATAAGCCGTGAGTTCCTTAGGAGGCTTGATAGATGCATTGTAAGAAGCTCTTCACGCGATGAAGGTTATATTGAGAAACAAGATATCTACATAAATTACTATAGTGTTCAAATGCTAATCAATGAGTTTAAAGACATGACGATGCTAGATTTGTTTATCCAATTTGATAATCTAAAAACCATAGACATGCTGAAATCTATATCAATAGACGTTACTCTGGCAAGTGGCAAGGTAATGAATACTGATCATTTCAGCGATGGCCAGTTTCAGACCGTGTATATATATAGCATTGTTGAGCTGTTTAAAGACAGAAATTGCATTACTCTTCTCGATGAACCAGACTCTTTTCTGCATCCTGAGTGGCAGTTTGAGTTCTTGGATCAAGTGTTCAATATAGCTGATGATGCAGCAAACAACCATGTTCTTATGAGCAGTCACAGTGCTGCCACTATCACATCCTCCAAAGAGAACTTGTTATGTCTTTTTGAAATTAATGGTACGACAGTAAACATCACAAAAGTTTGTAGAAGTGATGTAATCAAAGCTCTATCTGGTGGGCACATAATACTTACTGAGGCTGAAGCACGTCTCAGCATCAATAATATATTGAAAAGCACTACCGGGCCAATACTGTTTACTGAGGGAATCACAGATGAGATGATTCTTGAGGTCGCATGGAAAAAGCTCTTTCCGGAGACTGCAATAACGTTTGTGATTCAACAAGCCTATGATAGACATTTTTTGCGCAATCAATTCAAAAGAGTCGAGTTACAGCATAACTACCCCAAGCGAATGATGTTCGCACTATTTGATTTTGATGAAGCTTATGAAGATTGGAAATCGCTTGGGACAGGTAATATTGTGGTTTCTGACCCTTTACTGGGGATGGTAAAAAAACTCGCGTATCAATATCACTATGCAATGCTATTGCCTGTCCCGAATGTAGAAGCTTTGAAGGGACAAGTACTTGATGTCAATGACAAACCTTGGGGAAGAGGGATAGATTCGCATATATCTATGGAATTGATGTTTTATGAAGAGAGCTGGGGCGAAAATGCTAGATGGTTTACCAAGAAATCCATTTCCTGTGGTGGGGAGATTATTGAATTCCAAGGAGATAAGGTAACCTTTGCGAAAGATGTGATTCCCAATCTTGATCCTGAACGTTTTGAGATATTCCGGTCAATGTTTGAATTTATCAGGGACAAGTGCAGTTTAGGAAGTTGATTACATGATAGCAATCATGTCTAATCACTGACTATAGGAGTACATTCCCATGAGAAAGCAAGATAAACGACCACTTTGTCTTCATCTGTTTAACTTCACAATAAGTAGTTCTGTATCTAATACAAACAGTTTTAGCAAGTATAGTCCTGCTAAGAAAGCCCCTACTACGGAAAAGTTTGTTCAAGACCCATACTCTTTCCAATTTCACAAGATAAGAACCTCCCCGACTGGAGAGTCAGGAAGGATAATCTGAATCGATTCCCGCTCAGTCATGAGGAGTGGGTGTTTTAAGCCCTTGCATAGATATTTCATGGTAGGCAGGTATAATGAAGCAACAAAAAAGCGTTTTAGATAGCGTCTTCTACAAAAACAGATATGCTAAAGTAATCAACTTAGCTGGTCCCAGATATTCACCAGAGACGAATGTTGATCTCCCTTTATCGGACATTTTTCATGGTTTGTGTAGAACTGTAGAATTCTACAACGAGATTAGGAAGCTGGCTGGGATTATCCGCAAAGGATCTAAGTATGATAGGAACAATTGGGAAGATGCGCAAATCAATAAAAGAAATGAACGTCTTTCCATGATGCTTAATGAACTTTACGAAATAGTCAAAGATATTAAAGACTACTCGACCGATACAATCAACTGGGCTGAGACAACAAGGCTTACCGAACACGCGAATAGTCAGTTATCGAAATTAATAGATAATTACAACCAACGCAAACATGAACTCAAAGATGTAAAGACAGAAAGCCATGGGGGGTCTTATCAATCTAGTCCTTCAGAAAAGATAGCTTGCACAATTCGAAATCTTCGAAATCTAAATGAGGCTATTATGGATCTTCATGACTTTTCAAGAAGCGTCAAGGCCAAGTTATCAAATCACCCGTATTTACTTATTAAGGGTAATGCAGGTATGGGGAAAACACATCTGCTTTGTGATTTGTGCAGGATAAGAAAAGACTATATTGACACACCACTACCGACCTTTTTATCATTCGGCGAGCAATACAGAAATACTACAGATTTTTGGGGTACTTTTCTTCGCTCTCAAGCCCTAGACTCGCTGTTTAAAGATAAAAATGAGTTTCTTAAGTATCTCGATGATATGGCTAAGGGATACTGCTGCAGATCACTTATAATGATTGATGCGTTGAATGAGTCTTCAAATGACTATTGGCAGAATTTTTTTTCTGATTTAATGGATGATCTTAGCGGGTACAAACACATAGCTTTGATTGTTACAGTTAGAACTGGTTTTGAGAATTCGGTTCTAACTGGAGACCAAATGAATAGATTGATATGCTTTAACCATACAGGATTCGCTGAGGTTGAATGGCTAGCCGCAACGAAGTACTTTGAACACAACGATATTCCATTACCTGAAATTCCAATTCTCTACCCCGAATTTCAACATCCTCTCTTTCTAAAACTATTCTGCGAAGCTTTTAAGAAAAGGAGCAAGACAAGGTTAAAACAAGACATCTTCCGGGGCCATGAGGGATCTACGTATATATTCGAATCATTCATTGATAAAGTATCTCGGCCCTTGGTCAGAAAGTATGGATTAGTTAAAAAGACAAACCTTGATATTTGGAACTCGATAATAAAGCCGATGGCTAAGACAATGGTTGCCAATAATTCTGATAGAATTAGTGAGATAGATTTACAAAGTATCATACTTGCATCACATCCTCAAGTGACTCCATCAGATCTTATCCGTGATATGGAGAAATTGTTACTGATAACTCGGTATCCAAACGTTGTTGATGAAGGTAGCTTTGATGTTAGATTCCCATTTCAAAAGTTTAGCGACCACCTGATTTCGCGTTATATCTTTGAAAAGTATGAAAGTGAATTTGGTAGGAATAAGAATCTTAATACTGCAAAGCGCTTCTTTTCAAAGAGAAGGAAACTTGGAAAGACCATTTGCAGTAGATGGTATTTGGGTTTATTAGATGCTATATCAATTCAATGTCCAGAACAATTGAAGGGGATTGAATTCATCGAGGTAGCTCCATATTTGATGCGCAGCCAACATACTGCTTATCATGCAATTAACGGATTTATTGATAGCCTAATTTGGAGAAAACACTCAGCTTTCAGCCCGGATCTACATAATTCAAACACCATTATCAACAAACATGTGTTTCAAAATGAAGGCATACGAGGGTCTTTCTTCGATGCACTTCTTACGATTGCGTCTGTAGAGAATCATCCATATAATGCTCTATCGTTGAACAACTTCTTAAAAAGACATAATATGCCTAAACGTGATGCTGTTTGGTCAGTGTTTCTACATAACCAGAATAATGAGAACCGCTCTGTGGACAGGATTTTGAATTGGGCAAGAACTGAAAATGCAGCCATATCTGTTACAGATAACTCACTTTTCTTAATGGGCATTACTCTGTCATGGTTCCTTACGACTCCCAACCGCTTTATTAGAGATCGAGCTACAAAAGGCCTAACATCCATCCTTGTCTGTAGGCCTGAATTGATAATCAAGTTGTTAAAAACTTTTGAACATGTTGACGATATCTATGTATCAGAGCGGCTATATGCTGCCACATACAGCTGTGTTCTTTATAACACAATTGACAACGTTAATCTCAGAACACTTGCAAAATATGTCTACAAAATGGTCTTCAAAATGGGATATCCGCCACGGCATATACTGCTTCGAGACTACGCTAGAGGTATCATTGAAGTAGCACTGTATCGGGGATTATGTAAGAACATTGATGCAAGCCTGATTTTTCCTCCTTACAAAAGTAATTGGCCCATCATCATTCCCTCAATTGATGAACTCAAGGGAAAGTATTATATTGAGGACTATACTCAGCTAACAAGAGAAAAACGTGGATATAATGATATTTGGAATTCAGTTATGGACTATGGCGATTTCTCTCGGTATGTTATTGGCACAAATAGTGGCATTTGTTCTTGGACTGGCAGAAGAATAGACGATGACACTATATCGGTAAAACAGCTCTCTGAAAACTTTATTAACGGCTTAAACAAAGAACAAAAAGCGAAATGGGATTATCTCAAATTGATGGAATCAACAAGATTTCTCGCGATGTTTGAAAGAATTGGCTCTGATAATCCAGAAGTTGACACAGATAATGAGATTGAGTCTCTCGAAGCTTCGTTCGTTTCATCGTTATCTGCTGAGCAGAATGAACTATACACTGAGGTTCTTCAGCCTTGCCTGACGAACGGATATCACATTAACGACCCGCTTGAAACATTTGATCTATCTATCGCCCAACGCTGGATTTTCAATCGTGTCATTGAGTTAGGCTATAATCCATCTATACATAATCATTTTGATGCACACGTAAATAGTTTTAGTGGGATTGGCAGGTCAGAACATAAGGCGGAGCGTATCGGAAAGAAGTACCAGTGGATCGCATATCACGAGTTTATGGGGATGCTGTCAGACAATTTTAAGTACAAGGATAATAGCTGGTTTGACCAGCTTGATCACTACACAGGGCCTTGGGAGCGGCATATTAGGGATATTGATCCAACACTGCTTGTTCAGAATGATGAACACATTAATCAGTCAATGCCCTTGAAGACGTGGAAACATGAGAAATGTGTGATTAGATCCTGGAATGACCAAGTAGATGATGTTAAGTGGCTTAGAATGAGGAAGGATATTCTCAACCCTCTATCACTTATTGAATTAGTGGATGACAATATCAATGAATGGCTATTACTAAAAGCACATCTTTATTGGCAGATGCCAACTCCACCCGAAATTGATATGTATGATGAATTAACGAGAGATATTCTATTACTAATAAAGAGTTGCATAGTAAGGAAATCCGATGTTCAGAAAGTAATATCGGGATGGAGAAAGCAGCGGAATAAAGGTAATTGGATGCCTGAATCTGGGAGTTTTTACCACATTTTTATCGGAGAATATCCCTATTCCTATGCTTATGATTGTACAAAAGGGACAAAAGACGAGTGGATAACCGATAAAGAATCAAAAACAAGCCTCGATATCCCCATGCTTATTACTGATGACTGTTATGCAAACGAGTTTAATCTGGATTGTACGTACGAAAGAACTAGGATTGATATCAATCTCCCATGTGCCACAATAGTCAAAGATCTAGGGCTTATCCAAAAATTTATAGATGGTAGATTCTACTCGGTTGAAACACTGGTAACCGCACCTCTTTCCACATTCGGTGAATCAGGTTTATCAGGATTGTTGTTTGATAAAAATACTTTAGTTAGCTATCTTAATGCCAAGGGATACTCGATCATTTGGTCTCTATTCGGCGAAAAGAGATTGATAGGCGCATCAAACAAATCTCCAGGTAAGCTTGAGATAAATGGAATCTACTGGTTAAATGAAGATAGTGATCTTGATGGTTTGTTTACGACACATAATGTTTGGTACGATACTAAGAAGACAAACTGACTGAAAGAAACGCTATAGATGTTTTGGAGTTACTTTATGTGCAGATTCTCTGTCACAATTTGCAATTTACGTTGTCACTTTGCATTTGAGCAGTCTCAAGCATTGCGAGGAGCTTCGATATTATTTTGCTTGACAGCTACTTTCCTTTCATAAGACTTGCCAAAAAAGTGAATTCGCTTCGTAGATTCTTCGTAGTCCCTTGAATCTATATGCAAAAGGAGTACTTATGATCAATGAGAAACTGATCCCTTACCTGATCGATTCCATCAAAGAGTTTTGGAATATGCCGGCTTTTACAGATTATCCTGGTGAAGCTTTAAGCTATGCTGATGTAGGCCGCAGAGTGATGTGGTTGCACCGTCTTTTTGAAAAGGCAGGAGTGAAAAAAGGCAGCAAGATAGCTCTGGTGGGCAAGAATTCCAGCAATTGGGCAATAACCTGGATCGCGACCATCAGCTATGGAGCCACCATTGTCCCTGTTTTGTCAAATTTCTCTCCCGAAGACACTCAACACATCATCAATCATGCCGAAGCGGAATTGCTGTTTATCTCCAGGGATAAATATGACAGCATCGATACAGATGCCCTGCGCAGAGTGCATTATGTCTTCTCTTTGGATGATTTCCGGATGCTCAAAAATGGGGCAAAGGAAGCAAGTGAGCTGATTACGCCTCTCGAAGATGATGCTATCCTGAAGAATCTGGATAAAGAGCAGATTCAGGCCAAGGATGTCTGTGATAATGAAGATATCGCCGCGATGATCTATACCAGTGGAACCACCGGATTTTCCAAAGGGGTGATGCTGCCTCATCGCAGCCTGCTGGCCAATCTCATAGTCGCCCGGGAAAATCTGCTATTCAAGGTGGGTGCGAAGGTCTTGGCGTTTTTGCCTTTGGCGCATGCTTATGCCGGCAGTTTTGACCTTTTGTATCCCTTCACCAGAGGCAATCACATCAATTTCCTGGATAAAATCCCAGCGCCCAGATTGCTCTTGGCTGCCATGAAAGACCTCAAACCAGAGATTGTCTTGACCGTTCCTCTTTTGATCGAAAAGATCTATAAAAAGCAATTGCAAGCTACCGTGGAAACGCCCAAGATGCAAATGATGATGAAGGTTCCACTCTTGAACAAGCTGATCTACAAAAAGATTCACGATAAACTTATGCAGGCCTTTGGGGGCAATATCCGGGAGCTCATCACCGGCGGTGCACCCATGAATGCGGAAGTGGAAGAGTTTATGAAAAAGATCAAATTCCCCTTTACCATCGGTTATGGAATGACGGAATGCGGCCCTCTCATCTCTTACGCAAATTGGCAGGATCACCGCTATGAATCCAGCGGGAAAAAGGTGAAATTCATGGAAATCCGGATTGCCTCTCCCGAGCCCGAGAAAATCCCCGGAGAAATCATCCTCAAGGGAGAACAGCTCTTTAAGGGATATTACAAGTTTGAAGAGGCTACCCAAGAGGTGCTGCGCAATGGGGAGCTATATACCGGAGATATCGGAACCATGGACAAGGACGGCTTTGTCTTCATCCGTGGGCGCAGTAAAAACGTGATCGTGGGAGCCAGCGGAGAGAATGTCTATCCGGAATTGGTGGAGCAAAAGCTCAATAATATGCCTTATGTGAGTGAAGCTTTGATCCTGGAGCGCCAAAGCCAGATTCATGCCTTGATCTATCCGGATTTGGATGCGATGGACGTGGATAGTATTCAGGAAAACCAGCTACCTAAGATCATGGAAGAAAACCGGGTGGAGCTTAATAAGGTTCTGGCAGATTTTTCGCGCATCATCAAGGTTCAGATCGTAAACGAACCTTTTCAGAAAACGCCTACGCAAAAGATTAAAAGATATCTGTATAGCTGAGCTGGATAAAGAATTGCAAAGCAGATACTTCGCCGTAGTCTCCGGCAGCCTGGAAAAACACGCCAAAGCAGAGCTGGAAAGCTTTGGTGCCATTGTGCATGCTGAAGTTCCCCGCGGGCTCATCTTTTCCGCCTCCACGCAGCAGCTTTACCGCCTGCTTTACGGTGCGAGATTAGTTCAAAGAGTGCTTTTCACGCTGCTCAGTTTCGACTGCCACAGCCATAAATACCTCTATCAACAGGCTGCAAAGAACATTGATTGGCCGTCTATCTTCTCTGTGGATCAGAGCTTTGGCATCATCTGCAATGTGAGCAATAGCTTCACGCGGCATTCTCTTTATAGTAGCCAAAAACTTAAAGACGCCATCTGTGATAGCTTCAGAGCGCGTTTTGACGCCCGGCCCAGCTTCACCACCCAGAATCCCGATATCCTCTTCAATCTGCACATCCATGAAAATAGGGCTACTATCGCCTTGGACATCCTGGGGCTGAGCATGCACAAGCGCGGATATCGCCAACGCAGTGTCGAAGCTCCGATGCAAGAGACCCTGGCGGCTGCGATCGTGAAACTGTCTGGCTGGGATGGCGAGACTCCGCTTTGGGATCCCATGTGCGGAAGCGGCACCCTTTTGGCCGAAGCGGCTATGCACTATTGCCGCATTCCGGCCGGATATCTGAGGGACAATCATCGCGTGAAATATCTACCGGATTTTGATGAAAAGCTCTGGGAGCAAATCACCACTGAAGAGAATGAGCAGATCAGAGCTCTGCCCAAAGGCCTGATCAGAGCTTCGGATATCAATCCTGATGCTATCAAAGCCGCACAAGATAACCTCCGGCTTTTGCCGCATGCCCAAAGTATCGATCTGTCCTGCGCATCTATTGAGCGGGCTCAAGCGGGATTTTCCGGTACTATCATCACCAATCCACCCTATGGCGTGAGGTTAGGCCCAAATCAGAATATCATTAAGCTATACAATGACCTGGGAGACTTCCTCAAGCAAAAATGCAAAGGCAGCACGGCCTATGTGCTCTGTGGCGATAAGGAGTTAGTCGGGGCTCTCAGATTAAGAGCGCATTGGAGCAAGCTCCTGAAAAATGCTGATCTGGACACGCGTTTGGCCAAGATCGTAATCCGCTGAATGACAGGTCGTCACCATGCTTCGGATAGGGCTGTATGAGCTCTAAACTACTCCTGCTTTTGACAGCGGCTCTATGGGGCTTTGCCTTCGTGGCACAGCGTCAAGGCATGGAGCATCTGGATCCCTTTACCTATAACGCTATCCGCTTTGCCTTGGGGGCGCTTTTCATCCGTTTTGCCCTGTTCAAGGGTTTTAATAAGAAGGCTCCGATGCTCTGGCTTCCGGGCTTGGTTCTTTTTGTAGCTGCAAGTTTACAACAGATTGGCTTGATCTATACCTCGGCCGGATCAGCCGGATTCATCACCGGGCTTTACGTGCTCTTCGTGCCGGTATTGGGGTATTTTCTGGGTCAGAGAAGCGGGTACAGACTCATTATCTCGGTGGTTTTGGCAGTGTGCGGTTTGTATCTGATCTCTAACTTTACCAGTGCTCAGGCCTCCCTGGGCAATCTTTTGGTGTTGATCTCGGCTGTCTTCTGGGCACTTCATGTGCAATTGGTGCATATATATAGCAAGAAGATTCCCACGGCAGTGCTGGCCTTCGATCAATTTGCCGTTTGTGCCTTGCTTTCCACGGTATTTGCCATCGGCCTTAGGATCTTGATCAACCCTCAGGCTTGCTTTACGGCAGCCTATCTTTCTGATATCGGCTCTACCATTTGGCCGATTCTGTATGGTGGTGTGATCAGCGTGGGTATCGCCTATTCTTTGCAGATCAAAGCTCAAAAAAAAGTGGAGCCCGGCCATGCTGCTGTGATCATGAGTCTGGAAGGGGTGTTTGCCATGCTGGGTGGATATCTTTTGCTGAAGGAATCCCTCACTTTACCTAGTGTATTGGGCGCTTCGATCTTGCTGATAGCCATGCTTTTGGTGAGCATTCCCAAAAAATATGTTGACAGAAAAAGCCCTGTAGATTTGACTGCTCAAATATAATTTTGAAACTACAGATTAAGGACATATAAATGCTTTTATACACTATTGCTCTGATCATTCACGCGATTATCTGCATCGTACTGGTGCTGGTAATCCTTGCACAAACCTCCAAGGGAGGCTTGGATGCGAATCTTGGCGGTGCCGCTATGAACGTTTTTGGCGGCAGTGGAGCCTCTGCGCTTCTGAAAAAATGGACTCAGATTTTGGCTGTGCTATTTGCCGCTTCCTGTATTATGGTGGCTTTTTTGGTCAAGAATCAGCGCGGTGTAGCCACTTTCGCTGATGTTCAAAAGCGTCAAAGCCAGATGGCTGATACCCCAGCTCCTGCTGAGCCAGCCGCTGCGCCGATTCAGCTGCCAGCCGAGCCTGTTCAGGGCGAATAAATGAAATTTACTGCAGAAGTGGTGGAATTGGCAGACACGCAAGACTAAGGATCTTGTGCCCGTAATGGGTGTGCGGGTTCAAGTCCCGCTTTCTGCACCAAGTATGAGGGTGTCTCACAGCGAGACACCCTCATTATTTTATCTTGCAGAATACGGTGCTGCAAGCTTGATATATACTTGTTTCAGGCTGTTTTTATCAAGCCAATTCATCCCCTCCAGGGCAACATATAGGCTTTGACTTCTTCATTGTAATAGCGATCCGTCATGGTGGCAATATAGTCGCGCACCTGCTCGGCTGGACAAAAGCTCTTGAGATACTCCTCATTCTTGTGGTTGAGGAAATGCTTAAAGATCTTCGAATCCATGTTTTTAACCTTGATATCCTCAAGATACTTCTCAAACATAATGCGCATGGTGCGGTAGATAATGGCGTTTGATTCTTTCACGTTTTCGTCGGTGTAAATGCGTCTATAATTAAACTTCTTTAGCTCCAAAAGCTGATTTGAGGTTTCTTCATCAAAGGCGATGAAATCCTGATCCAGGCTGTTTGCGATGACACTTCTGACCAGGGTATCGATGATCTGGCTGTTTCTGTTTCCCAGATAGGCGACCTGCTCTTTGGGGAGCTCTTCGCGCCTCAGGATGTTATAGCGGATGGCATCTTCGATATCCTGGCCGATATAGGCGATGGTATCCGCGATGCGAACCACGCAGCCTTCCAGAGTAGCGGGCATCCAGGATACCTTATTGCCTAACTTTTTCGCCGCGATATAAGCCTGAATATCGGCTTCAGATTTGTCTTCTTTGGGCTTGAGCTGAGTGTTGTGCACTTCACCGTCGTGGGAAATGATGCCATCCCGCACCTGAAAGGTGAGATTCAGCCCTTCTCCTCTGCTGGAAATGTGATCCACGATATGCAGGGATTCTATATTGTGATGAAAATGCCCGATTCCCGCCTCAATGCAGCTTTCGCTGAGGGCTTTTTCGCCATCGTGACCAAAGGGACAATGTCCCAGATCGTGCCCCAAAGCAATGGCTTCAATGAGCTCGGTATTCAGCCCCAGGTATTTGCCGATAGTCCGGGAAATCTGGGACACATAAGCGATATGCAGATTGCGGTTCGTCATTTCTTCATCGATGAGATTGGTAAAGGAAAAGACCTGCGTCTTGCCATGATAGCGCCGGTAGGCTCCGCTGTAGAGGATGCGATCCCGATCTACGGCAAAACGTGATCTCATCAGATCTTGCTCTTCATCTTTGATGCGCCAGGCTTTTTGATCGTGAAAGGCCTTTGCCCCCAAGAGGGCATCGTGCCGCGCCTTGATTTCGGTAAAAATAGTGTCCAATTTATTGTTCATAATATCTCCATTTATTCTATAATGCTACATTAGACAAACTATGGGTATCCTGTTTTTAGGCAAGTAAAATCAGGTTTTGTGCAAAAAAGCTTGCAAGCGGATTGAATCTTGCTTATCATATTCAGTGTAATGAAAGATACCTTAATATAAGGAAGGAAGAGATGAGAAAATTAAGCTTAATTCTGTTGCTACTTGCAACATTCAGTTTTATGATCGCCGTCCCCAGAGAGATGGTAATAGTGGAAATAGGCACAGGCACTTGGTGTCCGTACTGTCCAGGAGCATCGATGGGTGCGCATGATTTGATCGCAAACGGAAAGCCCGTGGCTGTGGTCAAGTATCATAATGGAGACCCCTATGTGAATACATATTCCACCGCCCGTAACAACTACTACGGAATCACAAGTTTCCCCACAGCAAAGTTTGATGGGGTATTGGAAGCTGTAGGTGGAAGCAATAACCAATCTTTGTACAACACCTATCTGCCCAAGGTAAATCAGCGTCTGGCAGTACCTTCGCATTATACCATCGTAGCTGAAGAAGGTGAGATCAACAATGGAGTTATGACCCTTGCCGTTACTGTCACAAAAGTGGAAAACGATACCAATACAAACGTGGTCTTACATTCTTCTATCACCGAATCGAACATTGCCCAAAACTGGCAGGGACAAACCCAGGTGGACAATGTAAACCGTCTAATGTCTCCAAACCAAAACGGCACCCCGATAAATCTGGCCACCGGAGAATCCACCACAGTAAACCTTACTTTTACTCTCAGTGCTGGGTGGCAAATGCCCAGTCTTGAGCTGGTGCTGTGGGTGCAGAATGTGAGCACAAAAGAAATCCTGCAGGGTAAGAAATACAGTGTCCCTGGCATCACCGGTGCTTTCCCAGCTTCTGTGGAGAACGTGAATTTCCCGGATACCTATGTGGGCGGATTCAGAACCAAGTCCGTAATCTTCTACAATTTTGGCGATGCTACGGTAAATGCCACCCTATCAAGTGACAATATGAGCTTTATCCCTGAGCTGGCAACTATCACGATACCAGCACTCCAAAGTGCTACCGTGAATGTGAGCTTCATCCCTGTCTCAGATGGGGATGTTACTGGGAATCTGACGGTGACAGGGAATTTCATGGCACATGACCAACTGATTATTCCCATGACCGGACATGCTTTTATCAATACTGCTCCCATAGCTGAAGATGTGTTGCTGTATGGACCTCCGGTCTATTTGCAGACCTTGGCGGGAGCCTATACTTTCTCGGATGGCGATAATGATGTGGAAGGCGAAACCACCTTCAAGTGGTTCCGCATGATCAATGATGTTCCTCAAGAAATCAACGGCGCACATCAGATTTCATACATCGTCCAGGAGGCTGATATAGGGACTCCTCTTGTCTTTGGCGTGATCCCTGTGGACCTGCATGGCATGCCCGGAGATTTGGTGCTCAGTGCACCTTCAGATCCCATCGTGAATCTTCCCGCTCCGCAGAATTTTGCTGCCGAGCTCTTGCATCCTGATACTGTCCGGCTTACCTGGGAGCGTCCGCCTTACTTTGACGGCCGTGGTTTTGTGGGATACCGCCTGTTCCGCAATGGTCTTTTGATCTCCACCATGACCAATGCCAATATCTTGAGCTTTAGCGACACGTCTTTGCAGGATGGAGAGTATGAGTATTGGATTTGTTCTCTATTCAACAATCCCATGATGCTTTCAATGCCATCTCCTTCGGTCTTTATCACCGTGGATAGCACTTCCAATGAAGACCAGGTAAATCAGATTGATTTCAGCGTAATAGCCATGCCCAATCCTTTCCGGGTGAATACCAGCCTGCAGATGAAATCTGCACCAAACTCTGAAATCAAGCTTTCTGTTTACAATATGAAAGGTCAACTGGTAAGAACGTTGACAGCTCATAGTGACAACAGTGGCCAGGCCGCACTGACTTGGGATGCCAAAGATGACAGAGGAAACCGTGCTGACAACGGAATCTATCTTTATAAGATGGTGAGTGCTGGCAAGAGCTTTACCGGCAAACTGATAAAATTATCTAACTAAACAAGGTAACAAGATTGACAGGCTCCGATGCCAAGGCCTCGGAGTCTGTTTCTGATTTTGCCCTGAGCAAGCCACTGCTTATTCCTCTTTGGTTCTTTTTTGTGGACAATATATGCTATCTGAGAAAAATGTCACTTCAAAGCTAATACACAAGTAAATCAGGAGCTCATAAAGGATTTTATTATGAAAAGCGATGCGGACAATCCGCTTTCTAAGATACGAAACATAGGCATTATGGCCCATATTGATGCCGGGAAAACTACTACTACAGAACGCATACTCTTTTACACTGGATTTTTGCACAAAATGGGCGAGGTTCATGACGGCAATGCCTTCACGGATTGGATGGAGCAAGAACGCGAGCGTGGAATCACCATTACTTCTGCCACGGTAAATTGCCCCTGGCGCGAGCATCAGATCAATATCATAGACACCCCCGGCCATGTGGATTTCACTGCCGAAGTGGAGCGTTCTTTGAGGGTGCTGGATGGAGCTGTGGGCGTATTTTGCGCGGTGGCTGGAGTGGAACCTCAGACCGAGACGGTATGGCATCAGGCCGATCGCTACAAAGTCCCCCGCCTGGCCTATGTAAACAAAATGGACCGCACCGGTGCAGATTATGAGCGGGCCATCCAGATGATTCACGAGCGTCTCACCACCAAGGCCTGCCCGATCAATATCCCCATTGGCAGGGAAGACTGCTTTGAGGGTGTGATAGACCTCATCTCCATGCAAGCCTGGTACTTTGATCCCCTTACCCAGGGCTGTGACACCAGGCATATCAATATCCCTGAGCAGCTCATGGAAGAAGCGCAAGTGGCCAGAGAGCATCTTTTGGAAACCATTTCAGAATATGATGATCAGCTCATGATGCTCTTCCTGGACGGCAAAGAGGTTCCCGCGGAGCTGATCTGCCAAAGCATTCGCAAAGGCACTCTGTGGCACGGTTTTATTCCTGTTCTCTGTGGCTCTTCACTGAAGAACAAGGGCTTGCAATTGCTCTTGGATGCGATTGTGGATTTCCTTCCCTCTCCCCTGGATCTGGGAGCCACACATGCCCTTGATCCCCGGACTGATGAAGCGATTAGTTTGCCTCCTGATCCAGATGCTCCCCTGGTCGGGCTTGCTTTTAAGGTGCAGACCGATAAATACTTGGGACGATTGATCTATATCAGAGTTTACTCCGGAACCCTGAAAAAGGGCGGCAGTCTCGTAAATATGACCAATAATAAACGCGAGAGAGTAACCAGAATCCTGCAAATGATGTCCAATCGAAAGCATGACAAAGACGACCTTCATGCCGGAGATATCGGGGCCATCGTGGGCCCGAAATTCCTCTTCACCGGGGATACCATCACAGATGGAAGGATAGATGTGCTGTTGAATAAGATGAATTTCCCTGATTCGGTGATTTCGATAGCCATCGAGCCCAAAACCAAGACCGATCAGGAAAACCTGGGCAACGCTTTGACTCGCTTGCAAGAAGAAGACCCTACCTTCAGAGTTCACGTGGATAAGGATAGCGGACAGACTTTGATCTCTGGAATGGGAGAGCTGCATCTGGATATCATTGTGGATCGCATCAAACGCGAATTTGGCGTGCATGCCAATGTGGGCAATCCTCAGGTTTCCTACAAAGAAAGCATCACAGCAACCGCGGAAGTTACAGAAATCTTCCAACGCGAATTGAATGGCAAGGGAAATTATGCCAGGGTCAGTTTCCGGCTCAGCCCCATCCCGGCCCAGGATTTGTCCAAAGATGCCAAAAACACCTTCAAGAGCTCCATCACCCCGGATAAGATTCCCCAGGAGTATTGGAAAGCCATCGGGGAAGCGGCTTTGGGCGCATTGGTGGATGGACCTCTGATTAGTACAAATGTAGAGCGGGTCGCCATCGAGCTGATCGATGGGGATCACAACCCCGTGGATTCCAATGAACTGGCCTTCAGGATTGCCACTTCCATGGCGATAGGCCGGGCCCTGCGCTCTGCCAAGCCGGTGATCATGGAGCCCATCATGCTCCTCACAGTGCAATCTCCAGATGATTTTGTGGGAGATATTATCTCCGATATCAATGCCAAACGCGGCAAGATAGTGGTGATGCGCCGGCACAACGAATACCTGCAGGAAGTAGTGGCAGATGTGCCTCTCTGCGAGCTCTTTGGGTATTCTACCCGTATTCGTTCTCTGTCTCAAGGCAGAGCAATTTACACTTTGGAATTCAAGCAATTTGAGATAGCTCCGGTTCAAGTTCAGAACGAAGTATTACGGAGGATTCGAGGTTTTGCAGATTAAGCTTGACAAACATAATAAAATTCTTAAACATGCTCTTAGGAAGAAAAAGACAAAGGGAGAAGACATGAGTATTGATTTGAGTTTCAGTGGAAAGATCGCATCAATGAAGATTGATGGTATCTTGAATAGCGAGAACGCCCACATTTTACAAAGTAAACTTACCGAAGTAATGCAAAGTGATACCACGCTTTTGGAGCTGGATCTCTTTGATTGTCGAAATATATCTTCGACAGGTATAGGCAAAATTCTTTTATTTTACAAAGACTTTATATCCAAAGGCGGTGACATTGAAGTTGTGCGCAGCTCAAACAGCGTATATGAGCTTTTCTCTATGCTGAAGCTGAACCAGCTTTTTACAGTCAATTTGGGTTAATATGCCGGTCAGACGAAAAATACTCGTAGTGGACGATAGCATTGCTATTGTCAATTCTATGCAGGCTATTCTGGGCGTGAGTGGCTATCTGGTGGATACTGCTTACAATGGCAGTGACGCCTTAAGAAAGATTCACAAGAATAACTACGATTTGGTGATCTGCGATATAGAAATGCCGGGCCTTTCAGGGCTTGAATTCTTGAGCCGGGTGCGTGAGGATTTTGACAACAATCTTGATGTAATCCTGATGACCGGATATCTGGAGCATGATTATTTTATCGAAGCAATCCGCCTGGGTGCCAGTGATTTTATCCGTAAACCCATTGATACAAAACAGATGATAAATTCCATCCGCGAATTGCTTTTTCGCAAGCGTGATCGTGATGATGTCTCTGAATTTTATTGCCATCTGGATAAAGCCAGCTTCAGCTTTGAAGTTAGTGCCGAACGTTTTTCCAAATTCACCATCTCCAAGATCTTCAGTTCCTATCTGCGTCAGCATTTTAAGATCGACCCCATGGTGCTCAATGAGCTGCTGATTTGCGTGGATGAAATGGTGTATAATGCCTATATCCACGGCACTTTGGAGCTCACCATCCAGGAAAGGGCTCTGACCCACGAAAAGCTGAATCATGTTATCGATAACAAGCTAAAAGACCCGAAGATCTCAGCGCGCAAGATGTATCTCGCTTTTGAAATAGACAATGAAAAGCAGATGATCGAGATCTGCGTATCTGATGATGGAGATGGCTTTGATTTTCCGAGCTGGGTAAATACGGTAGAGACTGAGCAGATCATGGATATCAAAGAACACGGCAGGGGCCTTGCCATGCTGTATCATCTCAGTGACGAGCTTAGTTTTGACCAAGGCGGCAGACTGGTAAGAATCCGCAAAAGCCTGAGCTCTCCGGCAGCAGATGAAAAAAGATGATATCCTGCGGGCTTTTCCCGAGCTTTCACCTTCCGATTTAAACTATCTTTTATGTGATCTATTGTCCTGCACTCCTGCAGAATTGCCCCAGTATCAAGAGCTGCCAGAAGATAAAAACCATCTGCTAAATAGCTGGATTTGCCGGCTCAAACAAGGCGAGCCTCCGCAGTATATTATTCAAAAAGCCTGGTTTTACGGGCTTGAATTTTACGTGGATCAGCGCGTGCTTATTCCCAGATACGATACTGAGGTTTTAGTGGCGGCTCTGCTGGATAGGCTCAGGGGAGATGAAACTGTGCTGGAGATTGGCATCGGTTCTGCCGCGATCTCTATCATCCTGAAATCTCACTTTCCCGATCTCCAAATTGTGGGTACAGATATCGATCCTGGAGCTCTGGAAGTGGCTGATATCAATGTCAAAGGTCATAAAACCCAGATCGAGCTCATCCAGGCAGATCTATTTCCTGAGAGTAATCTAAAGTATGAGCTCATCGTTTCCAATCCGCCTTATATCAGCCCGGCTGAGTATCAAGCTTTGGAAACCAGGGTGCAGGGCTACGAGCCGAAGCTCGCTCTTTGGGCCGAAGACGAGGGTCTGGCAATCTATAAACGCATTTTAAATAAAGCCTCAAACTATCTCGAAGACGGGGGCTTACTCGCTTTTGAACACGGTAATACGCAGCAGCAAGCTTTGCTGTGCTTGACAGAATCTGCTAACTATAAAACTCTGCAAAAAGGGAAAGACCTCGCCCAGCGTGATCGCTTCCTGATTCTGCAAAAACAATAAACAGAGGACTAAATGGATAAATTTATCATCGAATCCAGCCGCAATTTGAGCGGCGACATCAATGTGAGCGGAGCTAAAAACGCTATTCTACCCGTTATGGCCGCTTGCCTGCTGGCCCCTGGGAAATCAATTTTGCGCAATGTGCCAAGTCTTATTGATTTGAAAACCATGGCGCATCTCCTGCGTGTGATCGGTGCCAGAGTGGAATACGGAGATGGCTTTATGAGCATAGATAGCAAGGACGTCTGCTATCCTGAAGCACCGTATGAATTGGTGAGCAAGATGCGCGCCTCCATCTATGTGCTGGGGCCCTTGCTGGCGAGATTGGGCACAGCCAAGGTCTCCTTCCCCGGAGGCTGCGCTATAGGCACCAGGCCGGTGGATTTACACCTGAAAGCGTTGGAAGCTTTGGGTGCCAAGATCGATATCGAACACGGCTACATCAATGCCCGGGCCAAGCAGCTCAAAGGCGCAGATATCCAATTCGAAAAATCCTCGGTAGGAGCCACCATCAACACCCTGATGGTAGCCGTCTATGCCAAAGGCAAAAGCCGTTTGTTCAATGCTGCTATGGAGCCGGAAGTGGATTCCACCATCGATTTCTTAAACAAAATGGGCGCAAAAATCACCGGACAGGGCAGCACTACTTTGACAGTCCAGGGCGTGGATGATCTTTTCCCCATTCAAAGCGATATGATTCCAGATCGCATCGAAGCCGGCACCTTCCTCATCGCCGGAGCACTTTCCACCAGCCCGGTCAGAGTTTGCGGCTGCAAACCAGAGCACCTTACCGCTCTCATCGAAAAGCTGCGTGAAGCAGGCTGTGAACTGGACATTAAGGGAACCAATATTACCGTGAATCCCCCTAAGAAGATCAAACCCTGCGATATTCTTACCCTGCCACATCCAGGTTTTCCTACCGATTTACAGGCTCAGTTTACCGTGCTGATGTGCCTGGCCGATGGCACAAGTACTGTGGAAGACACTGTTTTCCCGGATCGCTTTATGCACGTGGCCGAGCTTGCCCGTCTCCAGGCAGATATCAAAATGGAGCGTAATATCGCCACCATCAAGGGAGTCGAGCGTCTGGGCGGAGCCGAGGTGATGGCCACAGACCTCAGAGCCAGCGCTGCTTTGGTTTTAGCAGGCATGGTGGCGGAAGGAAGCACCACCGTTTCCCGCATTTACCATATCGACCGTGGCTACGACAGGATAGAAGAAAAGCTGAATGGCCTCGGTGCCAAAATCCGCCGGGAACAAGGGTAGGTGCGTTGGGCATAACGCCCAAAACACAAGTAGGGGCGTTGGGCTGAACGCCCCTCCCAAAACACTCCGTTAGGCCCAATATCGCAAATCAGGGCTTTCACCCAAAGCCCCTACTAATAAGTAAATACCACCCCAGAGACAGGAAACACCCATTCCTCAGCCGTGGTTTTCAATATAATCCTATGATCTTCGCGCTGGATAGCTGGATTCCTCTGCTGCCCTGAAAACACGGTTACCGCCTCTACATGGCTCAAATCCTTTGGATATGAAAAAGAGATTTCCACTCCTCTGGTAAGCTCTGTGATAAATACCGAAAACTGATGTGAGGCAGTAGGATACAAGGTATTTGTATTGATTTCAAATTCCACTTCCTGGTTTATGAGCTTTTGCAGTTCGGGATGCGAGCAGAGGATCTCCAGATAGCCCTCTCCGCTCTTGATTTCGGTCTTCAGATCAAGGCCATTTACTTTCACCGCCTTGGTCTGAAAATTCTCCGCTTTGAGTTGCAAATCCGAATCCAGTAGCCAGCGATACTCCACATCGGTTCTCAGGATATATCCGCGCAGGATGTCGCTTGAGGCCGCACAGGCTATAATAAAATGATCAGTGCTAAGCACCTTTTGGTAGCGCAAGGTGGTTTTAGCCCTGTAATAGGCAGGATTATCAGATCTTTCAAAGCAGATCTCGTGCCGGAAGTTTTTGCGGTAATGCACATCCCGGTCTTTGTTGTAAAAGAAGGTTCTAAGGATCTCGCGGTAGATCAATTCGCCGATTTCCGGGCTATCCAGTCTTTGGGTGAGGGCAGAGGAGATGATCTCACTGAGCTTGCTATCGCCAAAATCGCTGCTGACAAAATCTCTGCGAGCCAGCGGAGAGCTGTGCAGAATATGCGCTTTGCTGCGGTAGTATCTGCGCGCCCGGCGTCCTACCTGACAGAGCAGTTCATAGGCAGAGCCCTGATACAGTGCGGCGATCTGCTCGGCGCGGATGGCTGGGTCTCCTTGGCCCAAAAGCACAACTTCGTCCGCAAGTTTGGCCTCGGGAATTCGGCTGATATCCACGGTGATCATATCCATGGAAATGCGCCCTATTACCGGACATATAATGCTATCTATCAATACCATAGCCTTGTTTGAAAGCAGATAGTCATAGCCATCAGCATAGCCCACGGGCACGATGCCGTAACGCCCGCAAGTCTTTGCCGTCCATTCTCTTTGATAGCCTACGGAATCTCCGGCTTTGAAGTCTTTGATCTGGCTCAAGGTGGATTTGAAGGTCATCACCGGCGTCAGCATAAGCTCTTGTGCAGTGGTATTGATGCCAAAGCTGAAGATGCCCAAACGCACCAGATTGCAAAAAGCACCGTAACCACGGATCAATCCCGCGCAATTGGAGATATGCACAAAGCGGGGAGGGGTGGCCAGAGCATGGATAAATTCAGAAAAGCGAGTTTCCTGCAGAAGGGAAAATTCATTGTCGTTCTCGGCAGAGGCAAAATGGCTGAAGATGCCTTCTATCTCAAGGCCGGGCAAGGCTGAGATCTGCTCGTAAAAAGCCCTGGCCTCTTCAAACCAGATTCCACTGCGATGCATGCCGGTATCCAGTTTGAGATGGATTCTCACCGTCTTATCTGCCTTTGTCGCAGCTTTGGAAAGTGCTTCGGCAAAATCCAGATCAGCGATTCCCAGGCTGAGATCATAACGGATGATCTGCTGGATCTCAGAGCTCAGGCTGGGGGAGAGGATCAAAACCGGAGCCGTAATACCCTGAATACGCAGCAGCTTACCCTCTTCCAGATTGGCCACTCCCAGATACACAGCACCTTGTGCCAAGGCAATTTCGGCAATTTCTTTGGCACCGTGTCCATAAGCATCAGCCTTCACGATCTGCATAAAGCTCTGCCCGGGGCGCAAATATCCTTTTAGTATCTGTAGATTGTCCTGAAAAGCAGCCAGGTCGATCTCGACCCAGCTGCGTTCTTCTATAGTATCATTCATTTAGAAGTATTTAGCGGCCAGATCGGCCAGTTCGCTGCGTTCACCTTTATCCAGAGTCATATGTCCCACCATGGGTTCGCCCTTCAGCTTTTCCACCGCCACCGAGAGTCCATTGCTGATGGCATCCAGATAGGGGATATCGATCTGATAAGGATCACCTGTGAGCACGATTTTGGTGCCTTGCCCAGCCCGGGTGATGATGGTCTTCATTTCATGCGGAGTGAGATTTTGGCTTTCATCTATGATCATAAATTGATCCGGCAGAGAGCGTCCGCGGATGTAGGTGAGCGGCTCCAGCTCCACAAAGCCGTAGTCCATAAAGTCTTTGAGGCTTGCATTCCTTTTGCCTTTGACGCTTTTGGTGGTCTTATCATCATGTAAGGAGAGCAAAATCTCCATATTGTCATAGATTGGTTGCATCCAGGGATTCAGTTTATCCTCTTTGGAACCAGGCAGATAGCCGAGGTCTTTGCCCATGGGGGAGATGGGGCGGGAAATCATCAGACGTTTGTATTTCTCTTCATCCACCACCTTGCTAAGTCCGGCTGCCATAGCCAAAAGGGTCTTGCCTGTGCCAGCTTTCCCGGAAAGGCTTACCAGCTTGATATCGTCATCCAGCAGCAGGTCCAGAGCCATGGCTTGTTCAAAATTGCGGTCTGTGATGCCAAAGACCTCTTGTCCGGTGTAGTGAAAAAGCTTGTAAAGCTTATTGTGTTCAGCATTATAGCGCAGGTTGTACATAGTCTCGGCAGACCCCTTGGAGCTTACCCGCACAAACTGATTTGGGTAGAGATAATCAAAGGGATTGTCGATATATTGGCTGTTGGAAAGCTTTTGCATTAGCACATCATCCAGTTCTTCATGAGTCCAGCCCGTATAGAATTCGTCAAATTTGATGGTATCATTCTCAAAGTTCTCGGCTTTAATGCCCACTGTATCAGCTTTAATGCGCACATTCACGTCTTTTGAAACGAGGATCACCTGAGTATCCGGATATTTCTGCTGAAAGTACATTGCCGTGCCGATGATCAGATTGTCGTTTCTATCCATAAAGATTAGTTTTGAGGCAGCATCTACAACTTCACGATTTACCGTAACCTGGATCACGCCACCCTGATCTGTGGGCACTCCGTCTTGCAATCTGCCGTTTTGGCGTAGATCATCAAGGTAGCGGCTAATCTGTCTGGCATTGCGGCTTTTCTCATCCAGACCCTTCTTAAATTGGTCTATTTCTTCGATTACTACGATGGGGATTACCACCCGGTTGTCTTCAAAAGCGAAGAGTGCGCGGGGATTGTGAATCAGTACATTGGTATCCAGAACAAAGATTTTCTTTTCCATTTTTTCTCCGTATTATAGTTCATTATGTTTAGCAAAGATGCTGTTGATCATGTCTTTATGATCGGGGAATTCAGCTAATAACTCGCCTTGCTGGGCAAGCTCAAAATCAGCATAACTGAAGGATGGCCACAGGGTGCAGCCACAAAAGGTGAAGGAAGCTTCTTCCACAACCTCAGCGCAAAACCAGGTGCCTCTGGGGATGATAAATTGGGGGAATTCTCCATGCTCCAAGTCCAAGCCCAATACATGTTTGGAATATCCTGAAGCAGTGCCCAGAAGGTGCAAAGTCAGGCTGCTGCCATGATAGAAATGCCACATCTCATCGCAAGCTATCCGGTGCCAAATGCTCACCTGGGTGGATGGTAACAAAAACAAGATAGAGGAACCTATACTGCGTAGATTATGCAAGACTTCGCCGCTAACACCGTGCGTTTCAGCTTGCAGCACAGATTGCCAGTTTCTGCGGTAATATCCGCCTTCAGGATGGGGCAAAAGGTTCAGCCTTTCAATGATGCTGCGGTAGTCTCTCATGGCACTCTCTCCCTTTTTCTTTGTTTTTACCAGATACAGGGAGGCGGAAAAGTCGTCAATGATTTTGTTTGGAAATGCGTCTGAGGAGGGAAATATGCTGGAGAAATCTAAGCAAAAAAATGGTGCTGGAGGGGGGACTCGAACCCCCATGAGCGTTTCGCTCACTAGTCCCTGAAACTAGCGTGTCTACCAATTTCACCACTTCAGCACTTAGTATAGTTGCCAAGTTCAGAACTGGGGCTTTTCTGTCAAGAAAATTTAGAGCAGGCCTTCACCCATTCATTTTGTCGAGCCAGATATTGATGTTTTCTTCAGCCTTCCCACCCCAGGCTTTGAGACCTTATGCAATATGCCCAATCTGGAATTGAACAACTTAGGCATCTGGAAAGGTTGGCTGCCCTTATTGCTTGATGTCCAATAGCTTGTGAGTCATTTGCAGGTTCAGAGCGGCAAAGACCTTCCCGGCCAGGCTGTGGTTTTGGGCCAGGATGGCTGAAAGCTCATGGTAACTATAGATGCTTGCCTTCACTTCACCCAGGGCTTTTGCGTGCGCCGTGCGGTGTGTGGGCATCACGAAGTTCATCTCTCCCAGGAGGCTGCCGGCTTGTAATCTGGCGATTTCGATAGTTTCATCAGCATCATTATCGATGAAGATGAGCACCACTCCCTCATCGATGCAGAGGATGTCGCGCTTGCGGTCTCCGGCAGAGATGATGGTGTCCCCAGGCAAAAATACCTGGCTGTGTCTGGCCTGCTCCACGATGCGGATTTCGGCCTCATCGAGGTAGCAGTAAAGCGGGTGATTGTTCTTAGCTTTCATCATGATTCCTATGGGTGAGCCGCGCTATTTTGAGGCAGAGACTGTCGTTGAAGGCAGCCTGGATTTGGGCCTGAATCTCGGGCTCGGTGATCCCCTCGATTACAGCATAGGGGCACAGCAGGATCTCACTGGGGCTGCTTGCTTTGAGCTGGTAGTTCAGAGCTTCCTGGTCAAAAAGTCCTGCTTCCAGATCGATTTCTCCAGGGAAGATTCTTCCAGATTGACGGCCAGAAGATGAATATCGGGTGAGCTCGCCGGTCAATACGATTACGATGGCTGCAATGTCTTGAGGACTTACGATTTCTCCGGCCTTGAGATTCCTGTGTTCAGAGGCTTCCAGCAGCTTGTTTAAAGCCTTGTCATCAAGGTATTTGAAGAGGTCATTTTCCTGTCTGCGGACGAAGATGTTCATAGTAAGTACCTCTTTAATCTGATTACTGTGAGCGCCGCCGCCAGCGCAATGAACAGCAAGCTCACCAGGAAATCTACCACGACGGTGGGCACTTCCTGGCCAAAGATGCGCATTCTATAGCTGAGGAAGGCATTAGCCTGTCTATCAGTATAGCGTCCCTGGCTGATGTTTACCAGAGTATTGCTGCTCTGATTTGCATAGCGACTCTGGGGATGACTATCCAGAAATACCTGATAATCGTCTGCCATGGATAGGCTTAGCTTTGCAGTCATCTCTTTTGAGGCGATCAGCTCTTTACGCTTTTTGCTGTAAGCTTCCCCGCTTTTCGCCAAAAAGCTGTGCCTTGAGCTGCCTATCACCAAACCTTCCAAAAGCCAGCGCGAGGGAATGAGCTGGCAAAACTCCGGAATATCCGCGTTCTGATTGATTCTCAGCGCGGGATTCATCTTGCCAAATTCGATCACCAGACCGCTAAACATAATCTGCGGGATGATCACCAGGGGCAGGATATTGATCATCGCAGAACGGTCTTTGATCATGCTGGAAAAGAGCAGCCCCAAACTGTATCCGGTCATTCCAGAAAGGGTATAGAAAATGAACTTCGGCAGCAGAAAGCCTCTCATACCCAGCACCAAAGACGAGATCAGGTAAAACAGTAAGGCTTGCAGGCAGGTCATCAAAAACAGCACGAGATGCTTTGAGCTGAGCTGGCAGATTGCGCTAATGCCCATCTTGAGCTCACGCTGGAGGATGCGCTTTTCGCTCAGAATGTCGTCTATGCTATTGGCCAGGCCGATAAAGATGAAGATGATCACGGCGATAAAATCGAAGAGCACGGCATTCAGGTTTTCAAAGTAGCTGTAAGAAGCCTGTCCACCTGTGCTGCGCAATACAAAGGCTATCAGCAAAGCCAAAAAGGGAGCGGCAAAGAGGGTCATCAAAAGATTCAGCGAGCTACGGCTTTTATTCAGGAAATTGCGCCGAAAGAGGATGGCCAGGTTTCTGATCCTGAGCTGCGGTTTTGCCTTTTGCGAGGGACTGTCTTCACTTTGCACAGGGCTTGTGTCCCAGTTCAAGGCCTGTAAAAAGCTAAAAGCACGGAACTTCTTGTCCCAATAATCTGGATCAAATATCCGCTCTTCTGCTGCATTCCGATACTCCACGAGGTCGAAGAAAAACTCCGGCATTTTGAGCTTCAGCTTCTGTGTAATAGCACTATCTTCAATCTCTTGCAATTCCTCAGCAAAATAATCAAAAGCGGCTGAGGTATCACCAAAATAGACTTGTACCCCGCCTTTGTCCATCAGTAATACCTTGTCAAAACTATTAAAGATGGTGGCATTGGGCTGATGAATGGTGCTGATCACGATCTTGCCCTGATCCCGCAATTCGCCCAAGAGCTGAATAATGCTTTCAGAATCCTTGGAGGAGAGCCCACTGGTGGGTTCATCCAGGATCAGGATTGCAGGCCCGGAAACCAGCTCGAGTGCGATGTTCAGCCGCCTTCTTTGCCCTCCGCTGAGTTTCTTATTATTCACGTCTCCCACCAGCATACCACGCTGTTCATACAGGTCCACGCTTCTCAGCAGATTGTGAATGCGGCTTCGGATTTCTGAAGGGTCTTTCAGCTCTGGTAAGCTGAGCTTGAGCCGGTAATACAGGTTTTCATATACGCTGAGATTGGCAAAGAGCAGATCATCTTGCGGCACATAAGCGATATAGCGCTGAAAGAGGCTAAAGTGCTTGCCCATGTCTTTGGAATCGAGCTGGATCTTGGCTCGGCGGGCTTTGATCTCACCCAGAATTACTTGCAGAAGAGTGGTTTTCCCGCTTCCACTGGGGCCCATAACCGCTGTCATGGTGGACTTTTGCAGGGTAAAGGAGATGCCCCTTAAAGCTGGAATATCCTCTTGGAAATAGTGCCAGACATCCTGCACTTTCAGCTCGGAAATCTGTAAGGGAATTTCGATGAGCTCCCAATGGCGGTTTACGATATAATTTCGCCCCAAGATGGTGAGCAGGTCTGTGTTTTGACTGAAGCTGAGACCCTTGTTCAAAGGCTGCATATTCACCAGGATACTGAGGCTTTGCAAAGGCTCAAGCTGCCAGATCTGCTCCTGCTTGAAGAAACGGATAAGGCTGCGTTCGCTCTCTACAGGATGGATGTTCAGCATAGTGCCGTTACGCTCCAGGAAATACTGTAACTGCTCTTCGCTATGGCTTGCGCTCACCGACTGTCTCTGCAAATAGTTCTCCAGAGAGCCCAAGCTGTGCATATGCCGGTAGATCTGCCAGAGGTCTTTGTATTCCAGGCTCCAGGCTTCGCAGTCCAAAGATTCTTGCGGCAGAATGAGATGATACTCCTCCCCAGTCAAGTCCCGCAGAGCATCTTTATCCCGTATCTGAAAAACGCCGCTGCCCAAATTGCGCACCAAGACCAAATCCTCAATCATTAAGAAGTGCAGGGTTTCAGCTTCGGTCTTGATATCTGCCTCATGAGGAGCCCAGAGCATGGAGTTTTTGATGCTGCCGTGATAATCCTGGGAAAGCTCTATGGGCAAGAGGACGCTATCGGCCTTACCCTCAAAAAGATCGTAGATGAGGTCCAGGATGTTGACGTCCAGACGCAAAAGATCTGCCAATTCCACGATTTCTACCGAGCCTAATACCTGAATCTGGCTGCGTTGATGATAGGCCAGGCAGATGAGATTGAGGATGAGCTTGATCCTATCCTGAGCCTGGAGCAAGCGACTGAGAATATTGGCAGCTTCCCTTACCGAAAGCTCACTGAGCCTGGCTTGTTCGATCTCATATAGCGGAATCTCCGAGCCAAACATGCTATGCAAAAGGTGATCAATAAAGGCGATTTCCTTGTCCCGGTGCCTGGCACTGCGAGACATGTAAAGATATAAGGAGACTACCGAGCAGAGCAATTGCTCTCTGTTTCCATCTGCCTTAGTGTAATGCCTTTTGCGAAGAAACATCATTTCCCTTCCTAAAACGGTATTTTTAGCTTTTTTACAAGAAATTCTGAACTACTATTATAGTCAAGATAATTTCGGGAAGGAGCAGTCCCCTATTTTTCAAAAGACTGTTCAATTCCTCTCCCCAAGTCCTGCCTATGTGGGCTGTAGGGGTTTTGGACGAAAACCCAAGTCCTGAATATGAATGATGATAGAACACAGATCGGGCGGATCGAGAGGATTTGTTGGATTAAAAAGGTAGGGGTTTTGGGCGAAAACCCAAGTCCTGCATATGAATGATGATGATGATAGAACACAGATCGGGCGGATCGAGAGGATTTGTTGGATTAAAAGGGTAGGGGTTTTGGGCGAAAACCCAAGTCCTGCGTATGTGGGCTGTAGAGGTTTTGGGCGAAAACCCAAGTCCTGCATATGAATGATGATGATTATAGAACACAGATCGGGCGGATCGTGTGAGTCTTGGAGTTCAAAGTGCCTAAGATATCTATCAATTTACCATAAGCTTAGCGGCACTTTGGACTTCAAGCGACAAAGAGAGTCTTTTTCATCCCCCACTCTTTTTCATCCCCCGGATAAACCAGCATTCTGGGGTCCTCCTTACTCATTTGAGCCACTTGATCATATCTTTATCTACCGTTAATCAAGCGTTAACTCTTAACGCTTGATTAAGGGTAGATAAAGATGTGATCGACGCCTTGGAAAGAGGGAGAAGGGATCAAATACATAGGATTTTCTAATACTTACAGAGATCTTCTTTTTATATGATTACTGTCAATAGGCTTGAATAATCCGCGTACAAACTCTCACCCAAATCTGCAAATGAGTATCATCTGTCACAGTGGTCTTAAGGCTTTGATTGGTGGAGAGATAAATAGGACTGGCTTTGGAAAATGTCACAGTGCCTTTTGGACGTTTCTGGACGTTTTTGTATCACGAATTCTGCAAATATGCGCTGATTTTGGACTGGTTTCAGATCATCAGATTTTTTGAGAGGCTCATCAGATTTTGGGGACTCGCAACTGGAGCGCTAAGGGGCCGATCATGGTTAGCGTGTCAGTCTGATCTGAGTCTATAATAAGAACCCGAAAGTCTTTATTGAGCGGTTGGAGGATAACTCCCTTACGAGCCGGATCGTACTGAATCCTTTTCAGGGTAATGCCTCCTTCGAATCTGACCGCACAGATTCTACCGTCCGTGTTCTCCCAATCATACTGCTTTTTGATCACCACAATATCATCATGAAGGATCTGCGGTTCCATACTGGCACCGTTCACTCTGAAGGCGATGTAGGAGTCCGTACCATATGGGAGGTATCGAGTGGGCACTTCGACAGAATCCGCAGGGACATAGTCCTCTCTCACCTCTGCCGGTTCTCCAGCGGATATTTCCGCCACGATCGGGAACATTGAAGTACGCACGTAAGTTCTATCAAAATCATTGACTAAGGTGGGCTTGCCATCGATGACCTGCACCTTCTTGGTAGTCTTCACATCGGGTCCCAGTTCCCAGGGAGCCTGGATGAACATACTGCCTTCAGCTCTTAGGAGCCAGTTCACATTGATCCCGTTTTCGACCAGTTTCGCCAGGAACTCAGGGTCTGGATAACGTTCATTGTTCTTGTATCTCGCCATCGAATTGGTCGAGATACCAAACTTTTTTTCAAACTCGTAATTCTTAAGCTTCAATGCTTTTACCAGCATTCCGAGCCTTGTTCCGATGTCTTCTGCCTTCATTTCTCCCCCTTTAGGGCATGTTATCTCTTGACTCTTGCCCTATGGGTATTATTGTGTATCTGTGAACAATGTAAATACCCACAAGGTTCACGTCAAGAACTAATTTTTATAGTGTGTTTAGGCGGCGGATTCTTCCGGCAGTCTCAGCAGTTTTGCAAAGAGTTCCGAAAGTCGCAGAAAGGACTTCCCAAGTTATTGCGATGCAGTAATGTAGAGACCAATAACTAAATGAGGGAGGTGCTTATGAAAGCGAGCACTTACAAGACCGGAGACCGGGGCAGAAAAGCAGAGCACTGTGACAAATTAAAACCCGAGAAATATGTCACAGTGCTTTCCGTTTGGGCAGAATCACCCGCAATGCTGATTACGAGACGATTTGAGCACTGTGACAAATTAAAATGCCGGAAATTTGTCACAGTGGTGGATGATCAAGGGGGCACTGTGACAAATAAAACCCCCGCCATAGACCCAGGGAAATTTGTCACAGTGCTCGTCCCGGCAACCGATTTTTATTGGAAGAGGCTAAGAATGAGCAAGCGCAAGATCAAGGCGGTCTGGCTGACGGTGGAACGGGTAGCTGAGTTAATGCAGCGATCCAACCGGACAGTCTGGCGTTTTGTACAGGAGAATAAGATAACGGTGCACAAACAGCAGATATCCCTGAGCGGAAGCAAGACAGTCAAGACCTTCCTGCTGACCAGCCCCGAGCTGCTGACCATGGAGATGCAGGACTGCGAGAAGCGGGGACTGCTGCCGGAGCACTATATCGAAAAGAGAGTGGAGATTGGTGGCAAACTGGTAACCAGTGCTCTGATCTACCAATACCGCAAATGCAAGGAAGGTGAGGAAGGTTACTATGAGTTTCTATGATTTCACAGTCGAGGAATATGCTGAGTTCCTGGAAAAGGAACTGGCGGGGACGAACATTGTTACCCTCAATCTCGGCATGATGGGCAAGCGGGGACGGAAACCCAAACAGGCTGCCATCAATACCGCCAGTCCTAAACCGGCAGAGCAAAGTCCTGTGGATATGCTGTCTGCGCTTAAGTCTGGTATAGCACCACATTCAAATACTGAATCTGATGATGGAACTGCTGATCTACCTGATAATCTGCCAGTTCTCTATAACCGGGAAGGCTACATCGACTTCAGTCCCCGGGAGAGCCTGCCCCTCAAATATGATACGGAAGCCAGACTTTTGGGACACTTCTGCACTCTGGTTATCCGCAGACTGGAATTTTGTGAGTCTAAGGTGGAAGAGTGGAAGCAGATTGTAATCGATTACAATCATGGCAATCTGGTTCCTGAGCTATACAAGCTGCGAGGAGAACGCAAAGAGCGGGCTTTGCGCTGCTGGATCGATCTCTATTTACAGACTGAGCGGGATATGTACGCTCTCTTACATGGGAACAAGAATACTAGCCGCCCGCGTAAGATCAGCGAGTTGGAAGGTAATATCCTCCTCAGCATCCTGCTGCACCCAAACAAGGTTACTATCGGATCTGCCATAACCATGCTCAAGGCTCAAGCCCGCATGGGACATTATGATTCTCCTTCCAGCCTACCGACCTTAAGACGCTGGTGTGAAGACTGGCGGGATGACAATCTGGCGATCTGGGAGCAGACCCGCAAGGGTAGTAAGTACGTTGCTGAGCACATCATCAAGACCATCCATAGAGACAGCAGACTGCTCAAGGTAGGTCAGGTATGGGTAGCCGACGGGCATACCCTGGCCTTCGATATCCTCAATCCTAAGACCGGAAAAGCCCAACGCATGACCATGATCATGGTAATGGACTGGGCAAGCCGCTATCCGGTGGGTGCCTCACTCGCCTTTACGGAAGACAGCCATCATATCCAGGTAGCCTTCCGTAATGGGTTCTTGAACTGGGGTGCCTTACCGCAATGCGTATATCTCGATAATGGCAAAGCTTTCCGCTCAAAGCTGTTCCATGAGGAGTGGGATCATCACGATCTGGAATTGGAACTGGGAGGAATCTTCCCCAAGCTCGGGATCGAAGCCCACTTCGCAGAGAGCTACAATGCCAAAGCCAAGATCATTGAACGCTTCTTCAAGACCTTCCAGGAACAGTTTGAACGCTTCATCTCCTCCTTTAGGGGAGCCAGTGTAGCCGATAAACCAGCTACCCTGATGCGTAACGAGAAATGGGTTAAGAAGCTGTATCAGGGTGAGCCACCCACGATAGAAGAGACAATGCGGATGATCGGTTATTATGTCCGCTATATCTATGGTGAAAACCCCCATCGAGGACTGAATGGCAAGACTCCCTGGCAGGTCTTCAGTTCGGCACCTCTACCTGAGGGCAGAATAGTTCAGCCGGATAAGCTGAACTTCATGATGCTGGCGACTGAGCGCAAGTCAGTCCGTAACGACGGCATCGTGTTCAATAAGCTGCAATACTGGCATCCGGAGCTGATCAAGCATATCGGAAAGCCAGTAGTGTTCCGATACGACTATGCCGATGCCAGATGGATACTGGTCTATGATACGAGAGACAAGTTCATCTGCCAGGCAGAACTGAGAAGATCGCAGCATCCCTTCGTGCATCTCGATAAGGACAATCCCGTCTCCCATAAAGAACTGAATACCGAATACAGGTATATCAAGAAGCTGCAACGCATGAATGAACAGCAATCCAAGCTATTCGTTAAGAAGAACCAGGAGTCGGTAGACCGCATCCTCAAACCTATGATGGAAGCCCGGCAATCCAATCCCACCTTTATTCAGCCTCCCATGATAGATGCACCCAAACCCGGACCCGAGGAGGAGATTGCCAGGCTGGAAGAGATCGTGACCAGTCAGAGTCAAGCTGTAGCCATCGAGACTGATATCAAACCGCTGGCTAATCAAAATGATAAATCACCAGATACTGCTGCCGATCAGGATAAGCAGTTTAATCCCTTCGAAGACGAAAGCTTCACCGAGATGTTGAAAACCATCGGAATCAAATAAAGGAGGAACAAGTGAAACAAGGAAAGCTTGTACCAATCACCAATGTTCAGAAAGCCGACCGCTGTATCGACTTCCTGCTCAACCGCCCCCGCATGGAGATGGTGGGACTGGGTATGCTGTATGGCAGACCCGGTCTGGGAAAGACCACTTATGCCAGGCGCATCGCTTATACACGTGGCTATGTCTATCTGAGACTGGAAGCCACAACAACACCCAAGACCTTCGCCAAAGAACTGCTGCAGAACCTGTATATCAGCTTCGGCATGGGAGACTATCTTCCGGCAGGAACCACCAACAACCTCTACAAACAGTGCATCCAACTGCTCCTTGACCATGAAGATACTGTGATCATCATCGATGAGATCGACTATGCCTTCCGCTATCCCCAATTACTCGGAGCGATAAGGGACCTGGTTGATGAGACGCTGGCAGTTGTAGTTCTGGTCGGGATGCAGAATGCCAAGGACAGGCTTAACCAGATCAATGAATACTACTTTGACCGCTGTAACTACTTCTATGAGTTCCAGACCGTAAGCCTGGAAGATATCAGGCAGCTTGCAGCAGAAGTGATGAGCGTAGAATGCAATGAAGCGATGGTCAACTATGTCCATCACAACTCGGCAGGCAACTTACGCAAAGCCGTAAAGATCATGCACATGCTGGAATGCCAGTATAAGGTCAATCCCATCCAGGCCATGAACGATATCCTGGCACAGGGGGCATTGTGAGAGAGCAGAGAATCATGATCGACCGTTTCGTGGACAGCTATCCGAACTACTTCAATGTGGATATGATCTGCCAGTGTACGGGAGCTGATCCTGAGGTTGTAAAAGACCGTCTCAGGCACCTGATTGTGGGAGATGTGATCAGGAAGATATCCAAGCATGAGGATATCTATATCACCAACCGGGGACTGTATGCCACCAGAGTGGCCACCATCCATAGTGGAAACTGGATATTCGACATCAAAGCCTGCCAGGATATCTGCTGCCTGCTCAGATGTACGAAAGTGAAGAGCATCAGGCAACTGGCGGAACTGATGAAACGCAGCCGGCAGTGGGTCTATCTGTATCTGGAGGCTTTGATCTCGGTGGATGCAGTGGGGATCAGCAAGTCCGGATACTACACCAAGAACATGGCAAACATCTTCAAGGTTGGCTCCGTGATCAAGAAGGGCATCATCAGTGAGATGCGGGATAAGTGCGGAATCCAGCCCCAGAGACGCCGTAAGAAAACAACGCAAACCACTAAGCATAAGTAAAAAGCGAGGGCATTCTATGACTCAGGAACAGCGGGAACGCAAACTACGTCAACAGATACATGGCCTCCGGGTCAAGAAGTTCCATTGGCCACTTGATGCCTTCAGGTTCATCACCAAGGGCCTTGGTTATGGTGAATCACTCAAAGCCTTACCGGAGGATCGCTTAACAGAGTTGAAGGCTCTCCTGCTCAAGTACCGTAAGCATGGCAGACCCCAGGCCTTTACCTTTGACTCTCAGGGCAAGTATATGTTCTTTCTCATGAAGTCTGCGGGCTGGACTGAGTCCGATCTGAGGGCATTCATGATCAAGCACTTTTCCAAAACCCACTGGAACCTACTCAACAAGAAGGAGCGCAGAGCTGTGATCGCAATGCTGCAGAACTACAACAAACAAAGTGAAATGAAAGCCAAGAATACAATCAATAAGGAGACATCTAATGGACACCCCCAAGACCCCCAAAACCCCTAAGGCTAAGAAGCCAGTTCCCACTCGTACTGACGCAAACGGACAGAGTATTCCCGTATCTATCATCAAACCGGAAATCCTTAAGCAGGATGCCATCGTAACCAAGACCATAACCAGAGCCATCAAACTGCATGACCGTATGGTAGCTGACAAGAATCAATTCTTTGCGGACGTGGAGCTATACCTCCAGCAGGTAGCAGAGAAGAACGGACTGGAGTGGAAAGGCAATGCCGTCCTCAACAGCTTTGACGGCAAGTACCGGGTAGAGATCAGATTCAAGGAACGCATCCAGTTCGGCATCGAACTCCAACTCGCCAAGCAGAAGATCGATGAGTGCCTCAAAGCCTGGTCTGCCGACTCAAACGTTAATCTCCGAGCCATCATTGGCGAAGCCTTTCAGGTAGACAAGAAAGGTGAGATCGCCAAATACCGTATCCTACGCCTGCGCCGCTATAACATCAAAGATCAAACCTGGAAGGAAGCGATGGAACTGATCGACCAGGCTATCCAGGTGGTTGCCACCAAGCAGTACATCAACTTCTATGAACGTGACGAGTCAGGGCAGTTCCGCCAGATCGTCCTCAACTTCCCTGCTCTATGAGCGAAAGATTGGCATCCTTATGCAAACGGAATTGAAAGAAATACAGGAGAATGAATAATGGCATCTATGAATACCAACACAGCAGAGGAGATTAGACCAATGAGCGTTTTCAATGATGAGCGCAACTACAGAACGGATGAGATAGCTGATATCCTCCGGGTTGACCGTTCCAGCGTCTACCGCTGGATACGGGACATTGAGAATCCTCTGCCTGCCTTCAGAACTAAAGAGAATGGTCAATTGCGCTGCAAGGGCAAAGACCTGAATGCCTATCTGGACAGACACAAGGTAAGACCTGAGTATGAGTAACGCTCTTGAGTTCCGCATCAAGCGGGACAACTGCAAAGAAGCCTATCTGAACGGTAAGACCGATCCCACTGAGTTGGCGGTGATCTTCGGTGTCTCCGATATCACCGTCCGCAAGTGGATTAAATCCGGTAAGTGGGATGAGTTGTTTAAAGAAGAGCGCAAGCTCGACCATGAGATCAGCATAGCCCGCAAGAGAGCGCTCATCCAGGCATTACGTGAATATGCCAAGAACCCGGCAGACACCGCTCTGCAGAGCCTCGTAAGCCTGATCAAACAGAACCAGAAGGACTCCGAGCCTTCCAAGGAGTTGAACGACTATATTGTTCGATTCCTTGATCAAGTGACCGACTTCATGATCGAGAAAGGGCATGAGACCCTGCTCAAGAAGTTCAATGGCATCGTAATCGACCTGGCTGAGTATCTGAGAGTCCGCAATGCTTAAGTACTTTCCTAAAGCCTACATAAACCCTCCGAACCCGACAGCCTGTGCGGGGCTGTTGCCTCCGGCCCCGCACCTTCCGGACATCCCTCAAAGTCCCCATCGCCACCCCCCTCAGGCGATTGGGCATCTCTGTTATGTCTAAGAAGTTCCTCCAGCGGCATAACAAGGCTTTGGCGGAGATCGCATCCAAAACGATCTCCGTCTTGCCTTTTATAGACGATAATCCTGAAGCTAAAGCCGAGAGGATAAGACGTACCACAGCAGAGGGATGGGATGCCTTCTCGTTCTTCTGCTATACCTATTTCCCACACATCTTCCCACTACCTTTTTGCCCAGCACATGAGACTATGTTCGATGAGACTGATAAGGGCTCAGGCATCATCGGAATCACAGGTTTTCGTGGGCTGGGCAAAACGGTACTCATGGGAGTGGTCTATCCGATCTGGAGAATCATCAAGGGCGAACGTTACGTAATCCATACTGCAGCAGACGTAGATTTGGCACAAGAGAGGACTGCGTTTACCTTGCATGAGTTGCAGAACAACAAGCGGCTCACCATCGATTATCCGGAGCTGCAGCCAGTGGATGCCTTTGATCTCGACTTCTATCTCAAGAACATGGCAAGGATCAGAGCCAGGAGTATTAAGCAGTCTCATAGAGGAACGATCAATCCCAAGACTGCCAAGCGACCCGGACTGATTGTCTGTGATGATATAGATAAAGAAGAAAACATGGGTAACCAGTCCATCGGCAAAAGACGCATGGAGAAGATCACTCAGGAGCTTGCCGGAGCATTGTCTCCGGAAGGCAGTGGCAAGATCATCTGGCTCGGTAATCTCGTACACCCCAACTATGCTATCTGCCAGTTTCAGGAGCTCATATTAGGCGAAATACGGGCAGATAATCCAGATTTGGAGTTAGGATGCCAGATCGCACTTAAAACGCACCAGAAAGCGATTTTGCGCTTCTCGTTGGAGAATCCTGACGGGACATCCACTTGGGAAGCTCAATACCCTACTGTCACTCTGCCAAACCTGCGAGCCAAGTTCGGTCATACCGGATATCAAAGAGAGATGCTGGGTCAGCCTGTAATCGAAGGGAACATTTTCAAGAACCACTGGTTCACCAAGTACCGGACACTACCCGAACCATCAAAGATGAAGCGGGTCTGGCTCTATGCCGATCCTGCTTGGGGAGAAAAGGGCTGCTTCAAGGCTGTCATCTCCATAGGTTATGACGGCAATCGTTTCTACGTAATCCACGTCTGGATACGTCAGACAGAGAATACCAAGTTCTTCAGATACTACTATGATGCCTATCAGGAGTTGGATCAGATCTACCGGGTCAAAGCCCGGGCTGCTTGTGAGACCACCTACGGACAGGCTCGTATCCTTGCTGACTTTGACAGATGGGCACAAGACAACCATCTGCCACCCATATCCCATCGCATCAAGCGCATTGATAACAAAGACAACAAGAACCTCCGCATCGAGAGAACCGAGACCATCATCGAGACCGCCAAGGTGCTCTTCCCTGAGGGACAGGATACACCCACTCTCATAAGCCAGTTCCTTACTTATCCTGATGGCTATGTCGATGCCTGTGACGCATTGGCAGGATGTTTGGAACGCTTCTCCGAATACGATATCGGTAGGAACAGAGTGAAAGTCCGGAGGTTCAGCTTCTGATGAACTACTACGATAAGCTCATGCTTGAGTATTACCGGGTCCTGAACAATGCCTGGAAGACTGAGATACGAGATGCGTCCCGACTTGCCATCAAGATGCTGAGTGACATGCCACGAGCCGAGAAGCTCAATAAGAACGCCATAGATAAGCTTATGGACGTCATTAATACTCAGTTGGGAGATGACTTCGCATCACTGGTCAATGAGCCCACCAAAGGGATAATAGACCGCTGTGTACGGCTCGGACTGAGAGACACACAAGTGCAAGCTCCAACCAAGACCAGCATCGGGCTCTGGGGTGTCGAAGATCAGCATCTCTCTTCCACCATCCAGAAGCAGCAGTTGTTCTGGATCGGAAATCACTTTGAAGCCGATGTCAGGCAGAGCTTTGCTGACACTCTCACCAAAGCCATAGAACAAGGCTATACCAAAGAGATGCTTGCCGATACCCTCAAACTGCAGTTTGGTGACATCGCAGAAAAGTCATCACACTACTGGCAGGGTTTGGCAGAGCATACAGCCCTCAGAATCAGGGAGTTCGGTAGGCTGCAAGGCTACAAGAAAGCCAAAGCAAGATACTACAAGCTTGTAGTAATCCTGGATGATCGCACCAGTGATATCTGCAGGGCATTGGCTGCCCAAGATAAGGTCTACCCCCTAAACGACGCTGTAGAAGTGATGGATAACCTGATGGCTCTGGATACTAAGTCCAACAGCCTCGCTGGTGCCAGAGAGTATATCAAAGCCCTTGCACCCTGGATCAAAGACGATCAGATCGAATACGACTCAGAGATGAACCCGGTAGGAGTCTCCGGAGCCCATACGCCGTTTCCGCCTTTTCATTGGAAGTGCAGGACCACGACAGAAATTGTATAGATAGAGTCAGCTAATTGATTTTCTTTTAATGTTTTTCAACAGATTGTTTAGCCGTTCTAAGTCTCTCATTGTAAGTTCTGTAAGAGATAAGATTGGTTTCTTGAGTGGAATTTTCTGATATGCAAGCATGTAGAGTTCACCTTTTGATAATCCAAGTTCATTTGCTCTGGCATAAATAGGCTTATACAAGGATTTTTTCCACATATCTGGGTTCTTTCTTCGGAGTGATGGTCTTGCCAAGTTAATTTGTAAATGCATATACTTAATCGCATCATCACTAGATTCAAATGGTATCAATGCGTATTTAGTTACTTTGAACTTTCTATTAAGAGAACTCCAAATATCCATTCTTGTTTTGGATACGTCATGTCCAGCAGCGACTTTCATATCGCTCAGTTCTGTAACCAAATCGAACAGTATCCTCGCTGTTTCTGATGTTATGTGCTTACCTCC